>Ga0335071_10000910_pt1 | contig 31798 bp, 32 predicted proteins | sample Lox_Sample_15_FD_206724 | JGI IMG/M metagenome (GOLD analysis project Ga0335071, IMG submission 206724) | Soil microbial communities from Loxahatchee National Wildlife Refuge, Florida, United States - Lox_Sample_1.5 | ecosystem: Environmental > Terrestrial > Soil > Wetlands | place: USA...
GGCGACCAGGAAGACGCGTTCCCCGCGGGCACGCAGGAAATTTGCCAGTTTGCCGGCGGCGGTCGTCTTGCCGGAGCCCTGCAGGCCCACCAGCATGAGCAGGCGGGGTTTTTCGCCTGAAAGGTTCAGCGGAGCCGGTTCGCCCAAGGTGGCGATCAGCTCTTCGTTGACGATTTTAATGACCTGCTGGCCGGGGTTGAGAGCCTTCGACACTTCCGCGCCGACCGCCCGTTCACGCACCCGGGCGATGAAATCCTTGACGACGCTGTAATGGACGTCCGCCTCGAGGAGCGCCAGGCGCACTTCCCGCATGGCTGCATCCACATCCGCGGCGGAGAGCTTGCCGCGTTTGCGCAGTCCATCGAATACCTGATTGAGCCGTCCTGTCAGCGTCTCGAACACAGCGTCTCTTCATTAAAAAAGCAATTGCCCGAAGGCGGACAGATTTTAGCCCAGAACCATCCCACGGTCAAGTCGATTTGACTACCCGCCAGCGCTCCGACGGGGTATACTCGACGATATTCTGTTTATTCGTACGCCAGGAGAATTTATGTCACGAGTTGCCATTGTCACCGATAGCACCGCCTATATTCCGGATAATCTGCTGAAAAAATATGCCATCCCGGTCGTGCCCTTGATCCTGATCTGGGGCGAGGAGACCTACGAGGATGGCGTGAATATGCTCCCGGAGGAATTCTACCGGCGTTTGCCGGATTCCAAGGTCATGCCGACCACCTCCCAGGCGACCATCCCGTCGATGCAACAAACTTTCACCCGCCTCCTGGAGAACGGTTTCGACGTTTTGGGCATCTTCCTCTCCTCGAAACTCTCCGGGACCGTACAATCTGCCCTGCAGGCGCGGGAAATGCTGGATAAGGACGCCCAGCGGGTGGCGGTCTTCGATTCGCTCGCTACGACCATGGCAATGGGCTGGCCGGTCCTGACGGCCGCCCGCGCCGCCGAAGCGGGGGAAAACCTTTCCGAGTGCTTGAAGGCTGCGGAAAAGGCCCGTGACCAGACAGGCGTTCTGTTCGTCGTGGAGACGCTCGAATTCCTGCGCAGGGGCGGCAGGATCGGCGGGGCCCAGGCCCTGCTCGGTACCGCCCTGAACATCAAACCCATCCTCGAACTCCAGGAGGGACGGATCGAATCGGTCGAAAAGATTCGCACCAAGGGCAAGGCTCTCGAACGCATGCTCGACCTGGCAGAGGAGAAAATGGGCGGTCGAACGCCCATCCGGCTGGCGGCGGTCCATGCCGACGCCGAGGCGGATGCAATCGCCCTGCTCGAAACCGCCAAGAGACGGTTCTCACCGGTCGAAACTGTCCTCAGCCCGCTCAGTCCCGTCATCGGCGCCCATGCCGGCCCCGGGACGGTCGCACTGGCCTATATGACCGGGGTCTAGGCACGACGAAATGGAATTCGACGAGATTCGCCTGGCGAATCTCGTCTTTTTTTATCCACCGGCGCCCCGAGCAGCGCGACCCATCCCCCTACTCAGGGTTATTATGTTTACCAAATCTTGCCCCCCGGGAGAGGCTATGTCCAAAGTTGCAATAATCACCGACAGTACAGCATATATCCCCGACGAAACGATCCAGAAGCTCAACATCACCGTTACGCCGCAAATCCTCATTTGGGGGGAGGAGACATATCAGGACGGCGTGGACATCCAGCCGGGCGAATTCTACAAGAAACTCGCGACCGCCAAAGTCATGCCAACGACCTCCCAGGTTGCCATCGTGACCATGAAAAACGTCTACGAGAAGCTCCTCGAGAGCGGCCATGAAGTCTTGGGTATTTTCCTCTCTGCAAAACTGTCGGGAACGATGCAATCTGCCATCCAGGCGCGCGAGATGCTTCCCAAGGCAGTCGATAAGATTGCCATTGTCGACTCGAACACCACGGCCATGGCGATGGGCTTCCACGCCCTCCTGGCTGCCCGGGCGGCCAGGGACGGCGCTTCCCTGAAGGAATGCCAAAGCCTGGCCGAAAAGGCCCGCGAGCACACGGGCGTATTTTTCGTCGTGGATACCCTCGAATTCCTGCGGCGTGGCGGCCGGATCGGCGGAGCGCAGGCGCTGCTGGGATCGGCCTTGAACATCAAGCCACTGCTCGAACTGCGGGACGGACGCATCGAATCGGTCGAAAAGGTCCGCACCAAGAGCAAGGCCATCGATAAGATGATCGACCTGGTTGCAGAGCAGGTTGGCGACCGCAAGCCCGTCCGACTGGCGACGCTGCACGCCAATGCGGAGCCCGAAGCGCGGGCCGCCCTCGAGACCGCCTCCATCCGCCTGAACCCGATCGAAACCGTCTTCGCCAGCGTCAGCCCGGTGATCGGGGCGCACACCGGCCCGGGGACGGTCGGCCTGGCCTACATGGCCGGGATGTAATCAAGCCGTTGATGAAAGAGTTCAGGGAAACCTGAGCTCTTTTTTTGTCAATTTTGTCAGACAAGCAAATGCGAGTTGACGCATTCCCCTATAGAAGGTATAATCCGCCCTCGGCTCAAATCAAGAAATCACGGGAGTATTGCTATGGATACGACAAACGCGGCGCCGGATAGCGCGCTGCAACCGAAAGAACATCTGACAGGCAAAGTCATTAAAACCACCATTGCGGGGGCGATCGTGGACATCGGGCAGAAAATACCCGGCGTCATCCACATTTCACAATTGAAGAAGGATTCGGTCAATCGCGTCGAGGACGTCCTGCAGGTCGGACAGACCGTCGACGTCTGGATCCGCCGCACCCATGAGGACCGGGTGGAGCTGACCATGATCGAACCGCTCATGCTGGAATGGCGTGAGTTGAAGCCCGATATGATCGTCAAAGGCAAAGTCAGCCGTCTCGAGGCTTACGGCGCCTTCATCGATATCGGCGCCGAGCGCCCCGGGCTGGTCCATGTCAGCGAGATCTCGCATGACTACGTCAAGAATCCTTCCGAGGTCCTAAAAGAGGGCGACGAAGTCGAGGCGAAGATCCTGGACGTCGACCGGCGCAAGAAGCAGATCCGCCTGAGCATCAAGGCCACCCTGGCGAAACCCGAAGAGGTCCTGGCTGAAGTGAATAAGGCGGAAACGCGCAAGGAACGCGGCAAGGGCGGCAAGAAGAGCAACAAGCAGGAAAGTTATACGGACGAGACGGAATCGAAAGAGCCCGAGCTGACCGCTTTCCAGGTTGCCTTCCAGCAAGCCCAGGAACGCGCCAAGAAACAGTCCAAGGTCAAGAAATCGAAGTCCGATACCACCGAAGAGCAGGAAGAGATTTTCAACCGGACGCTCGAAAATCGCCTGCCGACCGGCTAATCGAACACTGAAAACAACGCCCCGATAGCTTAAAAGGCTGTCGGGGTTTTTATTTTCTCCTGGCGGGGGATTGCCATGATTATTTAATTAATATTCAGGCCTCAGGCATTATAATCATTTGAACCATTTCAGGCCGGTTATGAATGTTCCATCGAGGCGCGATCCGGCGATCCAATCCACCCACCTGAACATCACCGGCACAAAACCATTCTATTTCTCGGAGGGAGAATCATGAAGAAGTTGATTATGCCATTCATTTTGCTCGGGTTGACCCTGCTTGCCTGCGGACCCACGGCCGCCCAAATCGCCACACAAACCGCAGCCGCATCTACGGCCACTGCGGCCGCCTGGACCCCCACCCCAGACTTTACCGCAAAGGTCGGCGTAGTCGGGGTCGACCTGTACGAGGGGCCCGGGGAGATCTATCCAAAAGCAGGCTTCACCCTCAACGATGTCCAAATCGTCGGCCAGGCCTACGGGTGCACCTGGTTTAAGGTTGCCGCCTCCGATGGGACCTCCGGCTGGTTACGGGCAGATCAAATCACATACTCGGTCCAGTGTACAGCCGTCCCGGAAGTGGAAGTTCCGCCCACCCCGATGCCGACCGCCACGGAGACCCCAATCCCAACCGATACCCTGACCCCCACCAACACTCCCAGGCCCATCGTTTATCCGACCTGGACTCCGGGATCCTCGGGCGCTCCGGGAGGCTCGAATCCCCCGGCGACGGGCTGCCAGGTCGACAGCAATATCATCATCCGCAATGACGGCTCGGTGAATGCCACGATCACGTTAAAGGGTCCGACGACGTTCGTGTTCGTGATCCCGCCGGGAACGACGACCGTCCGGGTTTGTTCAGGCACCTACTACTATTACATCACCAATGGTTCGTGCTCGAGCGGCTACTTTACCAACAAAGTCAGCGATGGGGACCAGGTTTACTGGCCGGCCTGCCAATAATAATTTTCAGATCGATCCTGTTCAGATCAACAAAAAGTCGGAGGAAAATTCCTCCGACTTTTTGCTAGAAGGTTTGCCCCTTTTCCTGCATTTCCTTGATGAACTTTTCCCGGTTGGCGGACCGGGCCGTCTTCCCGCTGGAAGTCTTGACGAGCCAGTGTTTCCCGACGATGTGGACGAAACGCAGGGCCACCGCCGAACCGCGCGTAACTGCGCCGCGGATGCCGTCGGCAATCTTCTGGCGCTCGGCCGGGTCCTCCGTATCCGCCTCGGCGACCATGACCACGTCTTCGGTGCCGGTGGCATCGTTGAAGACGCCGAAGGCCGAGGCCCGGCCGGCATGCACGCCGGGGACTTCGTAGGCGAGCAGTTCCAGGTCCTGGGGATAGATATTCTTACCGCCGACGATGATCAGGTCTTTCTTGCGCCCGGTAATATACAGCTCGCCGTCCACCACATAGCCGAAGTCGCCGGTGAGATACCAGCCGTTGACGAAAGCTTTTTCGGTGGCATCCGGGCGATGGTAGTAGCCGGTCAACATGCAGTTGCTCTTCAAGGACACTTCGCCGACGTGCCGGTCCGGCAGGGGATGCCCCTTTGCATCCAGGATGGCGACCGTCGTATCGGGAATAGCTTTCCCGGCTCCGAGCATGCGAATGGAGGGCTTGTCTTGGATCGCCGGGCGGGCGACCTTGTCGGTCTGCAGGCTGTCACGATCGACGTCCTCGAAAACGACGGGGCCGCCGACCCCGCCCTGGGTAACGGCAAAGACGTTCTCGGCCATGGCGTAGCAGGTCGCCAGGGTCTCGTAGCGCAGCCCATGAGTCTTGAACCGCTCATAGAAGGCCTGGTGGGAATCCCAACGCATCGGCTCGGAACAGTTCGAGATTGCGCGCCAGGAGGAAAGGTCCACACCCTCCAGGTCGCGGTCGCGGACCTTTTGGGCGCAGAAGTTATATGCGAAGTTCGGCAGCCAGGAAAGCGTGCCCTTGTATTTCGATATTGCCTGCATCAGGCGGTAGGGCGCCCGCACCCACTCGAACGGCGACATGATCACCAGCGGGTAACCAAGCAGGACAGGCATCAACCAGCAGGCGATCAGCCCCATGTCGTGATAGAGCGGCAGCCAGGAAACGAAGACATCCTTGGAGTCGAGCCGGATGGCCCGGCTATAGCTGTTCAACTGGTTTATGACGGCCTGATGCGAAAGCGCCACGCCTTTCTGCAGACCGGTCGTGCCGGAGGAATGCTGGAGCAGGACAATGTCTTCGGGGCTGCGGCGCAGGCCACCCAAGGAAGCGAAGTCCGGCTCACACGGTCCATCGACCTGGTTGCTGATGAGGACCGCCTTGACCGAGTCTTCGCCCGGTTTGAGGGCCGCCCGGACCTCGGACTCGAAATCCGGGTAAGTGACGATGGCGGTCGGCTGGGTGACCGAGACGAGCGAGGCCAGGTCGGCCCGGTAGCGCTCGGGCAGCAGCTTCTCGGTCAGGAACGGCATGATCGACGGGATGGCGCCGTGCAGGACCGCCCCAAAATAAGCGTATAACAGGTCGATCCCCTGTTGGAGGATCAGGATGACCACATCCCCGGGCTGGACGCCGTTCCGCCGGAAGGTTTCGGCATAGCCGGCCGAGCCCTGGATGAGCTCACGGTAGGTCACTGGCCGGTCGGGTTGCCCGCCGTGAAGCATGATCACGCTGACTTTTTCGGGCGTCTGTTCGTAATTGGATTTAAGAAGATCGGAAAAAGTCGGCATGTTACTGGCGGGATTGGATCAGGGCGACGAGTTGGTCCAGGCTGTCGAAGGTGCTTGCATTGAGTTCCGAATCGTCGATGTGAACCCCGAAGTTGTCCTCGACGAACAACGCCAGATCCACGAGATGGAACGAATCGATCAGGCCGCTGGAAAGCAGGGCTTCCCCGGGCTGGATGGTGCGGCCCGGCTGCCTCAGGATCTCTTTTGCCAGGTACTCGGCCAGTTTGGTTTTCATTTCCTCAGCGTTCATGAATTCCTCCGGATGAATAATTTCGAGGCCCAATCATATCACGGCACGGGCAACCAGTCAGCGTTTGTAACGACCATATAATCCGGGCCGGATTGGCCGAAGGCCGAATTCAAATCGGTGACCTGCTTCGTTGCCCGGTTGACCAGGCTGCCGCCGATCGAAAATCCGCTCTCCGTAGAGAGCGTTCCGATCCAGAGCATATATTTTCCGTCCGGCGACCAAAGCACCAGCGGGCGCATCAGCTTGGAGGATGAATACTCGCTGATGGACAGGGTGTTCGGATCGACCAGGAAATTGCGATTGCCGGTCGTTTTGCCGGAATAGCTGTCGACGATGGCAACGACGGCGGCCACCTGGCTGCTGGAGGGATCCCAGGCGTATTCCAGGAGCTGGTTGCCGGGGAGGTGGTAGGGACGCGGGTTGGAGCCATCCGGATCGGAGAAAACCAGGTTGCTCTGTTCCGTCGGGGAGGCGACTGCCCCGACCAGGGCCTTCCCGTCGGAAGCGAGCTGCGGACCGACAAAACCGGTCAGGTTCTTATTCAGGCTGCCATCCGGGCTGCTCACCCAGGCCGAATCGGGTTTACAGACGCCCGGGGAGGTGCAGGTCCCGCCCGCCCAATAGATCCGGGTGCTGTCGGAGCCCGGATAGAGCTCGATCGGGCTGGCGCCCAGGCCGGCGAGGCTGGAGACCCTTCCACCGGAAGCATCGAAAAGCGTGATCCCGTTGACCTGGCCGTTTGCCAGGACCGCCGCGATCAGACCGTCCTTCGTCCAGATGGCGTCATGCTGCCCGGAAAAATACAACGAGCCGGTGATTTGAACCGGGTCGGTCCCATCCACGTTCGTACGGTACAGGGAAGCGCCTTGATTGACCAGGAGGTATTTCCCATCCGGGGAGGCAGCCTGGTACTGGACTCCCGCGCCGAAAATCTGGCGGGTTGCGCGGGTGCCCAAATCGAGGCGATACACACCCAGGTGGTCATATCCATCGCCTTGGCGCCGTTCCAGGCCAAAAACGATCGGGCCCGATCCACTCAAAGGCGTGGCGGAGGCCGGCGTCCCTGCCGGTTCGGGGGACTGGGCCAGCGTAGCAAGCGCTCCAGGCGTGGCAGTCGCGGCCAGGGTCGGCGTGACGGCGGCGGCCGGGCCGGAATCCAGCAGTCCGTGCCAGACGCTGTCCAGCGCCTGGAGGGCGGTAAAGCTCTGCACGCTCCAGGCGGCATGGGAAATATGGAAGCCGTCGTTGTGCGGCGGTTCGGTTTCCAATCCGTGCGCCGGCATGGGCTGGACGGCCGCCCAGAAATTCCACATCGGCAGGTCATATTCATACGCCAGCTTGGCCGTCGTCAGGTTGAGGCTGTTGTCGCCCTCCACATTATCGGCCTTGGTCGCCAGGATCGGCACCGCGCCATGGGCAATGATGGTATCCAGGATCTGGCGCATCAGTTTCTCGTAGGCTGCCGGCGTGCGCCCATCCCACCAGATCTCCAGCTTTACGATGACGATGATCGGGCGGTTGATGCGCAGCTCGCACTGGAGCGGATTCTCGCCCGGCTGGCAGGCGTGCGGATCGGCCCACAGCGGGGAAAGCTCGGAAGCGGCATTGAAGCCGCCGCGCACGGCCTGTCCATCCGTGTTGAAGTCGCCCTTGAAGTTGTCGATCGTCTCCTGCAAATAGGCATAATCGCTGCCAAGCGAATAGCGCGTCGGGTCGTCGAAATATCCCATGAGGGCCGCTTTGACGGCCTGGCAGTCCCCCACTTTCGAGAAGGCGTGCGGATCGAGCCCCATCGCCAGGCCGGCCTGATAGATCTGGATGGCCCGCGGCGTCACCGTCGGGACGACCGGCCAGTCCCGCCAATCCTCGGGCGGCAGGCGGTTTTGCGAGGTCGCCGTCGGGTCCGGGACCGGCGTCGGGACGGTGATCGTCTCCGGCGTGGGCAGGTCAGTCGGGCTGGGGGATGCTGGCGTCGCCTGGCTGGCAGTCGGCAGGGGCTGCGCCGTCCCCTGGCAGGCTGCCAGGAAGACCAGCAGGAGGAGCAACGAGATTGTTTTTTTCATCGGGAGATTTCCTATGGTTGGGCCGTCACGCCCTGCCAGACCGAGTCGAGCGCCTGCAAAGCCGTCAGATTGCGCCACGGCCAGGCGGATCTCATCCGGACCGGGTCATCGAAGAACGGCTGGGCGTAGGACAGATGCGAGCCGTCCGGCTGGAGGCCCTGGCCGGGCAGCGGCTGGACGGCCAGCCAGAAATTCCAAAGCGGGATGTCGTACTCGTACGCCAATCGGGCCAGGGTGGCATTGATGGCATTGTTCTTCTCGAGGTTATCGGCTTTGGTCGCCAGGATCGGCACCACGCCCGCTTCGATCAGGGTATCCAGGATCTTGCGCATGTTCGGCTCGAAGGTATCCAGGTGGTAAACATCATTCGTGCCGAGCATGATCAGGGCAAAGGAGGGACGATTGACCCGGATCTCGCAAGCGAGGGGGGATTCGCTTGCGCGGCAATATTTCGAGTTCGGGACGAGAGGGGGGATCAATTCGCTCGCCGCCGTCCAACCTTTTCCGGCTGCCAGGCTGGTGCGTCCGAAGGAGCCGTGAAAATTGTCGATGACTCCTTGAAGGTTGGCATAACTTCCCAGTGAGTAATCGGACGGTTTGCCGTCGAACGGCACCAGGAAATAATCCGTGATGGATTCGCAATCCCCGATCTTCGAGAAGGTCCGTGGGTTGTTGCCGAGCTCCTGCCCGTGTCGGTAGATGGCAATCGTCGCCGCACTGATCGTCTGCGGGACGACCGGCCACGCCTGCCACTGCTCCGGCGGAAGGCGCGTATCGGCGGTTGAGCCGGCTGCCGGCGTGTCTGTCACCCTCGCGGCTTCCGTTGCCGTGGGGCTGGAAACGAACGGTGGAACAGAGACTGTCGGGAGAGATGTCTGCGTTGCCGGGACCGCGGCCGGCGCGGAACAAGCCGCCAGGAAAGCCAGGGCGATCAGCACCAGGAAGGATTTATTCATAAAAACGACTTAATGGCTGCCGCTGACGCCCCGGTAGACTGCATCGATGGCCTGCAGGGCGGTCAGGTTGCGCCAGGGCCAGGCCGATTCCATCCGGACCGGATCGTCGAAAAAGTCGCGGGCCTGGGTCAGGTGGAATTCGTCCGCGGTCAGGCCGTGGGACGGGAGCGGATACGTGGCGGCCCAGAAGTTCCACAGGGGAACCTGGTAATCATAGGCAATCCGGGCAATGTCGGCATTGATGCTGTAATCGCCTTCCAGGTTGTCGGCCTTGGTCGCCAGGATGGGCACGATATTCTGGGAGAGGACGTACTGGACCACTTGGCGCAGGTATTTATCGTAATCGGTGACGGGCTTATGGGCGTACCAGGTTTCCATGCTGATGATTACGATGCTGGGATTGTTGACCCGGATCTCACACGCCAGCGGGCTTTCATCCTTCCCGCACTGCTTCTGATCCTTGAAAATCGAATACGGGTCGATCACGGCCGCCACCCCCATCCCGCCCTTGACCGCCAGGCTCTCACGGGACCAGGAACCGGCAAAGTGGTCGATGGTCGGCTGGAGATAAGCATACGAAGAACCCAGGCGATAGTCCGCCGGGTTGTCGAAATCCGCCAGGTAATAGGTGGTGATGTTCTGGCAGTCGCCGATTTTCGAAAACTTATTCGGGTCCCGGCCGGCTGCCAGGCCGCGCTGGTAGAGCTGGACCATCGCCGGCGAGACGGTCGGCACGATCGGCAGAGTCTTCCAGGCGTCCGGAGCCGGGGTGGGTGCCGGGGGCTGATCGATGGATGGGGTATCCGTAGGAAGGCCCATGGCCTGCAATTCCGAAGTCGGGGAGGCTGCGGAAGTCGCCGTCGCCGGACTGGGGCTGGTCGGCGTCGTGCCCATGGACGGGCTCTGCCCCCAGGCCGGTTTTTCACAGGCAGAGAGCACGAAGAGGAGGGTGAGGATCGGTAAAAGGCGTCTCATTTTTTGCAACTCAGCTGTTGGATGGATTGTTTCACCTGCGCGGCCAGCATGGCTTCGCCGGCAGGTGTCAGATGGATGGCGCTGTTCGTGAATTGATCGGCCGGGACGAGATTCCACAAGTCGAGGTAATTCCAGCCGTTGGACTGGGCAGCCCGGGTCATCAGCTGCCGGTACTCGTCATACGCCCAGCGCGGATAGAAGAAATTGTAATGCAGGTTGCTGTTCGTTCCGGAACTGATTAACATCGGCTCGTTGACCAGGAGGACCGGGGTGCTGCCTGCAGCCTTCATCCCGGCTGCGAGCACGTCGAAAGCCAGGTTAGATTGATCGAGATTCGGCGGCAGCATGCCGTGGAAAGAGACATCCGTATTGTAATCCGTCTGGGCGCGCTCGTAATCGGCCGGATAAGTCTGGTCGATACCGGTAGCCGCCCACAGGACCCCATACATCTGCAGGCGGAACAGGTCCGCAAGGGGCCGGCGCTGGCCGATGATCGTCCGGTCCCAGAAGTTCTGTTTGACAAGCGCCGGGTCATTTGGGCTGAAGGACAGGCCATATTTGGCGATCAAGCCATCAACAATTGAGGCGTTATTCGCAACGATCGGGGAGGTCAACTGTTTATCCGCCGGGAAGGCTTCGAGGGTGACCGGCCAGATGACCAGATCGGGTTGGTAGCGCATGGCGTAATCCAGCACCATCAGATCCTTGGTCAGGGAAATGGTCGGATAGCCCAGGTTGTAGACCCGCACCGTCTTCCCGCACAGGCTCAAGCCCATCGCGTTCAGCTGGCCCGCCAGGGTCTCCTGCGGGCGCAGGAGCGTTCCCCAGGTGGATGAATCGCCGACCACGATCACCCGGAACTCGTCGGCCGGTTTTGGCCCGGCGGCGATGACGTGCGAGTCGAACATGGCATCGATATTGAACAGGCTTAGGTTGTAGGATTGGGCCGGATCCTCGCCGAATGGGAAGCGCAGCCGCCCCGGGAAGAGGCGGTTATAGAGGGAGAGCTTACCTAACCCGTCCGGGTTGATGGCTACGAAGATCAGATCGACTGCCAGGAAAAGCAGCAGGCCTTTGAGGAGTACATTGCGCAGGAATCGTCCGTCCATGGCTGATCCTAAGGTCCCGGATTGTAGGCGGTCTTCATCGCCCGCCAGAGCTCGTCCAGCGTCTGGAGCGCCACGTAATTGCGCACATCCCAGCCAGCCGGCGTCAGGTAAACGTCCACCTTGCCCTCGTGGCTGGGGTCCAGGCCGTGATTGGGCAGGGAATCGGCCGCCAGCCAGAAATTGACCATCGGGATGTCATAGTCATAGGCAACCTTGGCGGTCGCCAAGTTGATGCTGTGATCGCCTTCTACGTTATCCGCCTTGTTGGTCAGGACCGGGACAGCCCCGGCGGCAATGATCAGGTCGACAATCTGGCGCAGGTAGCCTTCATAGACATCCGCCGAGGCGCCGGGTTTCCAGTTAGTTCCCAGGTTGACGAAGACGATCATGGGTTTGTACAGGCGCAGCTCGCAGGCCACCGGGCTTTCGCCGGAACCGCATTTTTGCGGGTCCGCCCAGAGCGGATCGAGTGCCGAAGGAGCGCTCAGTCCATCCCGGACGGCCGCACTGGTATGCTGGAAGGAATCCTTGAAATCGTTGATCGTCGCCAGCAAGTCAGGGTTGTTTTGCCCGATCGGATTACGATCGGTCCCGTAGATGCCCATGAAGACGTTGCTGGCGCTCTGACAATCCCCCACTACAGTGAAGGTGCGCGGGGTGACCCCGAGCTGAACTCCCTTCAGGTAGAGGTCGATAACGTGCTGTGTGACCGGCGGGACGATCGGCCAGGCAGACCAGTTTCGCGGCGTCGGGCGCGTATCCGGGGTGGCCGTGAACGTAATGGTCGGTGTGAAGATCGAAGTGGGCGAGAGCGTCTGGGTCGGCGTCGGCGAGAGCGGCGTTTCCGTCGCCGGAGCCGTCGGCGTGGCCGCCGGCGCGGCTATCCCGCAAGCAGCGACCAGGGCGCACAGAAGCAGGATGGAGAGAAGGCGTAATTTCATAGTTTATCCCAGGCCAAACAATACCCGTAAGAAATGGACCGAGCTGGCCGGTTCCGGCAGGGCAAAAAAGACCCATCCCAGGGCGACGAAATGGAAGGTCAGCAATGTCCCGCCGACGTTCAATCCCTTCTGCCAGGCCGGTGAAAGGGCGGCAAAGCGGGCCTTGGTGAGCTCGGACCAGCGATTGTGGATGAACAGCCCCAGCCCGTGCCAGAGGCCCCAGAACACGAAATTCAGGGTGATGCCGTGCCAGAGGCCGATCAAGAGCATCGTCGAGACCTGCGTGATGAAGATGATGACGGCCATCGGCAGAGGCTTCTTGGTAGAACGCAAAGCCCGCGTGATCGGGTTGAAGAAGTAGGCCCGGATCCATTGCGTCAGGGTCATATGCCAATTGTTCCAGAACTGGGTCAGGTTGGGTTTCAGGTATGGCGCCTTGAAATTCTCCGGCAACCTGATGCCCATCAAGCGTCCCAGCCCGATGGCAATATCGGTGTAACCGCTGAAGTCGAAGTAGATCTGGAAGGCGTAGGCATAGAGAAGCACCCAGCCCCAGCCGGCGGTGCGGACCTGGAGGGCATTGGTGGCATTCATAGCGATCAATGCCAGGCCGTCCGCAACGGCGAATTTCTTGAACAGCCCCAGAACGAGCCGCTGCCCGGCTTCGCCCAGGTCCCCGGCGGTCAGCGCCAGCGGGCGGCGCAAGTCGCCGACGAATCGCTCGATGCGGTCGATCGGACCTGCAGTCAGGGCCGGGAAGAAAATGACGTAGCTCACATATTCGGCCAGCGAGACCGCCGGCAATCGTCCGCTCTGGCGATCACGGATCGTGTGCAGCAGGCGGAAGGCGATGTAGGAAAATCCCAACCAGCGCAAATCCAGGGCCGAGGCCAGTTTCGTGGACTGCTGGTTCAGGCTGCGCAGCCAGGAACTGACGAGAGCCGCCAGGGCCGGAACCTTCAGCACGACGAAGAGCAGAAGCACGAATACGAAAGCCGTCGTCAGGGCCGCCTTACCGGGTTGGGTGAAACGCGTGAGCAGGAAGGCCAGCAGTGCAACCGCGCCCAGGCCGATCAAAATCTGGAGTGTTTGAGGGGGACGGGAAGCCGGGAGTGGAAGCGAAAAATCCAGGTAACGCGTCAGGCCAAGCAGCACCACGATCCCGGCCAGGATGACGACGGCCAGCCAGTTTGCCCGCCAGGAACGCTGTTCGCGCGGGGTCGTCAGCGCCCAGGCCAGGACGGCCAGCGCCAGGGTCCCGGTCGGCAGCCAGAAGTCCAATCCCCGGACCGGCAGGGCAGGCTGGAGAGCGTAGACCGCCAGGGCGCTGATCCCCAACAGGAGCGGGAGGCGCCCATGGTTCCGGACCAGCAGTCCCAGCAGGGCGGCCACTCCAATGGAGACGAAGATGAGCGTCAGGGTCATTAGAAGCCCTGATAGATCCAAATGGGAGCGCTGCTGGCTGTCAAAATGACCAAAGCGATCAAGATCAGGCAGAACAGCAGCGCCCAGAGATTTTCACGCGAGAAAAGCCGGGATTTCATTTATAACCGCACACCAGATAATCGCCCCCCTGCTGGACCACCTGATAGGTCCGCACAGACAAATCGAGTTCCTGATTTTCGTTATTATAGGTGGCGACGATCTTGCCCTTGCAGCTGACCTGGGAAGTCTGGCCGTCGACGCCGGTGGTCGTACAGGACAACCCATCCAGTTTGGTCTGGACTGCCTGTAGGGAATCCAGCTCGAGCTGGGCGTTCGACTCCCAATCGGCGCAGGAAAGCGCAGTGAGGCGGGTCGAATCTTTGTTCACCAAGGCCGTCAGGTAATTCTCGACTGCCTTGCCTGCCGGATCGGCAGCTTTACCGCCGCAGGCGGAAAGCAGCATGGCCAGAATGCCTAGAAAAATAAAAGCTGGGGCGATTTTACGCATGTTCGTCTCCTCATCAAGGGCTAATGACTGGCGGGATTATACTGCGTCTTTCCAAAACGGAAAACTTTATTAATTTTCTTTAATACGCCGTAAGGGATATTTGAATTGACAAACCCATCCAATTTTGATAACATGGCTCTAATTTCTTACAAGAGGTAATCGAGGTAACCATGGAATCTGTCATCGAAACGACGACTGTTGCACTTACACCTGCTGCTGCGGACGTTGTCCGCGATCTGATCAGCCAGCGCAATCTGGATGAGAGCTATGCCTTGAGGGTGTACGTCTCCGGACGGTCCTGCTCCGGGTTCCAGTATGGGATGGGCCTGGAAAACAAGCCCGGCGATACGGATACCACCTTCGAGAGCGAAGGCCTGAAGGTGATCGTGGACGAAGTATCCCTCCAATACATGACCGGCGCGACCATCGATTTCATCGACGATGAGCGCGGCAAGGGCTTCATGGTGGAAAACCCCAATGAAGCCCCCTCCTGCGATTGCGGCAGCGGGGGTTGTGGCTGCAGCGACAACTAGGATTGGATAACAAAACGAGGCCGGGTTTATCGCCCGGCCTCGTTCGTTTTAAAGGACCCGCTAGCGGTTTCCTCTGAGAAACGAGATCACCGCACCCAGCACGCCGATCAACGCCAGGATCAGGATGACCAGGCCGAAGGGAATTTTCGAAGCGCCGCCCGTCCCGACTGTAAAGGTCGGGATCTTCAATGCCGGGGGAGCGGTGAAAGTCGGCAGGCGCGTTGGCTCGGATTGCACCCCAAAAGCCGCCGCATAAGTCGGGTTGAGCGTTGCAGTCGTACGCGGGGTGGCGGTCGGTGGGGCGACCAGGGCCGGAAGGTCTCCCGTGGAGATCGAGACAAGGGGGCCATAGACCCAGCCCTTCGCACCCGGGACACCCAGATAGATGATTTCAATCCAGTTCCCGTCAGCGGAATATCCAAGCGCAGGCGCCTTTTCCCCGGCGATCAGGATGCCGATCTGGTCGTAGTTATAGGTACTGGGCCCGGCATAGACGCCGATCGTCCCCTGATAGACGGTGATCATCGGTCCGGTTGGTGTGCCGGTCACGGTTGCAATGGAACCGGTCGGTTGTTGGGCAAAGGCGGCCGGAGCCGGGATGCTCAACCAGGCCGCCAGGCCGATCCAGGCAGCCACTCCGCATAAAATAAGCGTCTTGAACAGGATTTTTTTAAACACGAATCGCTTTCGCATGACAGGCCGAATCATCCGGGAGCGGCGCTCAACGCCGCCGCAGGGACGAGACCGCCAGCCCGAACAGGCCCAGAATGGCCAGTGTCGCAATCAGCCAGCCCATGTGGCTCCCGCCAATGGCCGGATCGGCAGGCTGGGTATACGTGGGAACGATCAGGGAGGGGGCAGGCGTAAATGTCGGCAGGTGGGTCCCGGTGGGCGAGGGTTCCAATTGAGCCACAAAAGTCGGGTTGACGGTTGGGATGACATCGGGGGTGGCAGTCGGTGGCGGCTCCACGATCGGGAGCAGGGCATTCGACGAGAGGGTTACATTGGCTGCATAAACCCATCCGGTATCGCGCGGCCCGCCAGCGAAGGTGATCTCGATCCATTCCCCGGCCGGGGACCGCCCGATGGCCGGGGCCGTCCCGCCGACCGGGATGGTCCCAAGGACCGGGTAATCGAACGAGCCCGGGCCGGCGCGGACGTTGATCGGCTCGATATAGGTGACGGTGATGTACTGGCCGTTGGGTATTTCGGTATCGGTCGGCGTGGCGTCAGAGGTCTGACGGGCCGCTGCCGGGGATGAAAGGAGGCCCATCAACAATAAGCCAAGAGCGGCGACAACCGGAAGGATCCTGGATCCGATTTTGAACGAAGAGCGCATAAAAAGCAACTTGGAGGGTGTCTTTATCGTAAATAAGAAGTAGGATATTTTCCCAACAGGGCAAAACGATTATAATCGAAAACATATGGACAGACGCGTATTTCACGGAAACATCAATCCCACCCTGGTCGCCCAGGCTTTAATGGCCGAATTCAACCAGGGCAACCTGCAGACGCAGTTGGTCGGCGATCAAGCCAACCTGACCGTCCAGATCGCTTCGTCCCAATATGCACGCTCGGGCGGGAAAACCGCCCTGACCGTCAACGTCCAGCAGATCACGGACGGCGTCATGGTCCAGGTCGGAGAGCAGGAATGGCTGGGCGTGGCTGCCGACCTGGGAGCGACGGTTCTAGCCACACTCATCAACCCGATGAACTTGATCGGCCGCTTGGGAAGCATCGCATCGGACGTCAGCAGCCTCCAGCTGACCGATCACATCTGGGATGTCATCGGAAAAGTCGTCAATGCAGCCGGCGCCACGAAGCAAATCTCCGAACGGTTGACCCGCCTGGCCTGCTCCTATTGCGGAGCGGCCAACCCGGTCGGCGAATCGACCTGCCTGGCCTGCGGTGCGCCTCTGGGAAACGTGCAGCCCAAGGCCTGCGGCAAATGCGGGTATGTCCTCGTCCACGACGAAAAATTCTGCCCAAATTGCGGCCAGCCGGTTTGATTTCCGAACCAGGGGGCAAGGCGCGCCCGCCAACCTGCCTGAGACAGGCTTGCAGAATTCCCATCTCCCTTCTATAATGAAACTATGCCATCTCTCGATGAATTCGAGTCTCGTTTGCAATCCCTGCTCGAAGTCCATCTCCTGAAATATCTGCCCGGGTACAAGGTCGAGGACGGGATTGCTCAGCGCCTCGCTTCGGTAATGCACAGCCACCTGCGGGAACAAAACGGTGAGACTCTGGCCCCCAATCTCTACGTCGTCGTCTCGAATCCTTCCAACCTGATTCGCTGGCGTTTTGAACCGCGCCTCCTGCAGGAGCTGGCCGGGGCGCTCTATACTGCCGGCACGGAAGCCGGTTTCAAGTTCCTGACCCGGCCCACGATCAGCACGATGTCGGATCCGACCATGACCTCCGACGAGGTCCGTATCATCGCTTCATTCAGCGGCGACAGCCTTACCGAAACCCAGGGACGCCCGGTCCCGGAAGGCAAGACCGAACCGATCCAGGAGAAAATTCCCGGGAACGCGTTCCTCATCCTGAACGGCACCCAGGTCATCCCCCTGAACAGATCAGTGATGAATATCGGCCGCCGGTTGGATAACCACGTCGTCATCGACGACCCGCGGGTTTCACGCGCTCATGCCCAGCTGCGCGTCGTCCGTGATCGATTCGTCCTCTTCGACCTTGACTCCAGCGGCGGGACCTTCGTCAACGGTCAGCGCACCAACCAGAGCGTGCTCTATCCCGGCGACGTCATCTCACTGGCAGGCGTGACCCTCATTTTCGGCCAGGACCTGCCGGGCCGGTCCAATAACAACGGGAAAACGGGTCCCAGTTCATCCTTTTCATCCGACAGACCCACTGCCATTCTCCGTAAAGAAGATTTCTTCAAATGAGCGGCCCGGTCGTCTTTGGTTTGCGACTGCTGCTGACAGTCAGCCTGTATGGCTTTCTGGGCTGGGCTTTTGTCGTCCTCTGGCGTGACCTGAAGCTGCAGAGCGCCTTGCTGGCCACCCGCAAGGTGCCGCCGATCAGCCTGACCGTCAGATCTGCGGCATCGGATCCCCTGGTGCGGCGCTTCATCCAGGCCGAAGTGACCATCGGCCGCGACCCGGCTTGTGAATGCCTGGTGGAAGGCGATGAGGCCATCTCCGCCCGCCATGCCCGGCTGAGTTACCACCACGGCCAGTGGTGGCTGGAAGACTTGGGCTCCACGAACGGCGTCCTGCTCAACGCCGAAAAACTGGCCATCCCCACGGTCGTCATCTCGGGAGATGAATTCTCCTGCGGTGGGACGCATTTCATCATCGCCCTGACCACCGACCTGCTGATTCCTCGAGACGGCGAGAATTAATCCCATCCGGGGCGTTTTCATCTTCCGTAAAGGAGTATTCCATGCCTGACGAAAAGATTTCGCTTGCCATCATCGGAGGCTCCGGCCTGTACAGCATGGCCGGCCTGACCGATACCACGGAGCACGACCTCGATACGCCCTTCGGGAAGACCTCCGCCCCGATCGTGGTCGGCAGGCTGGAAGGACGGCGGGTGGCATTCCTGGCGCGCCACGGCGTCGGCCACCACATCTCCCCCACCGAGGTCCCCTATCGGGCGAACATTTACGCCCTCAAGGCTCTGGGAGCGGAACGCCTTGTCAGCATCAACGCCTGCGGCTCACTGCGCGAGGACTATGCCCCCGGGCACATCGTCATCCCCGACCAACTCTACGACAATACCAAATCCCGGGCGCGCAGCTTCTTCGAGGGCGGTCTGGTCGCCCATATCGGGGTCGCCGATCCGTTCTGTTCGGAGCTCTCGGCCGGGCTGGAAGCCGCAGTGCAATTGACCGGCGCGACGGTCCATGCCGGCGGTTCCCTGATCGTCATCGAAGGCCCGCGTTTCTCGACCAAGGCGGAATCGAACGTCTACCGCACCTGGGGGATATCCGTCATCGGAATGACGACCGCCCCGGAAGCCTTCCTGGCTCGCGAGGCCGAGATCTGCTACGCGGTCATGGCGCACGTCACGGATTACGACGTCTGGCACACCAGCGAGGTGCCGGTGACCGTGGACATGGTCGTCAAGGTCCTGAACCAGAACACCGCCATTGCCCAGGAAGCCGCCCACAACCTGGTCAAGAACCTGCCGGACGAGCGGAACTGCGCCTGCGATCGCGCCTTGGCCAGCGCCCTGATTACCCGCCCCGAAGCGGTCCCCCCGGCAACACGCCAGAAGCTCGACCTGCTGGTCCGGAAATACATCCAATAACCAAACCACCTTTCCCGCGCCCTGGTCGATGAAGCGCTTCTACTCGCCTCTGTCTTCGCAGCAGATCCAGCGCCGCCTGCTCAGCCTGGCGGGGCTTTTTCTATTCATCTATTCGGTCATCCTGACCCTCGCACCGGCTGCGCGGGCACGCTCATGGGCGGTGGATTACCGCCTGAGTCACTGGCCCGGCTTCATCGCCTGGGTGATCATCTTCGGGCTGGCGGATTTCTTCGTCAGTCGGCGACTCCCCGAGGCCGACCCCTATCTGCTCCCGCTGGCCGGCTTGCTGACGGGTTGGGGCATCCTGACCATCTATCGGCTCATTCCAGCCTTTGGCCTCCGCCAGACGGCCTGGCTGCTGGTCAGCGGAGTGGTCTTCCTGGTCGGCCTGCGCTTCTCGCGCGAGCTGCGTTTCCTGCGCCGCTATAAATATGTCTGGTTGACGGGGGGGCTGTTGTTGACCGCCCTGACGCTGGTCTTCGGCACTGATCCGGGCGGCGGCGGGGAACGCGCCTGGCTGGGCTGCTGCGGCCTGTATTTCCAGCCGTCCGAGCCGCTCAAGCTGCTCTTGATCGTCTACCTGGCTGCCTACCTGGCTGACCGCCTGCCCCTCAGCCTGCGGCCCATCCCGCTCATCGCGCCAACTGCAGTCGTCCTCGGGCTCTCCCTTCTCCTGCTTTTGGTCCAGCGGGACCTGGGCACCGCGTCGATCTTCATCTTCCTTTACACGATCATCCTTTTCGTGGCTTCGGGGAAAAAGCGCATCCTGTTGATCAGTTTGATCGGGCTGGTCCTGGCGGGCGTGGCGGGCTACTTCCTTTTCGACGTGGTCCGCCTGCGCGTGGACGCCTGGCTCAATCCCTGGCTCGACCCGTCCGGGCGTTCGTTCCAGATCGTCCAGTCCCTGATCGCAGTTGCCAATGGCGGTACATCCGGGCGCGGGCCTGGGTTGGGCAGTCCCGGCCTGGTGCCGGTGGCCATCTCCGACTTTATCTTCATTGCCATCGCCGAGGAGACCGGCCTGGTCGGGACCCTGGGGCTGCTGGGGCTGATCGGCTTTTTCGTCGCCCGGGGCATCCGCTCCGCCATGCGCGCCCCGGATGATTTCCGGCGCATCCTGGCAGCCGGGTTGGCCGCCTACATCGGGGCCCAGTCGATCCTGATCATCGGCGGGAACATCCGCTTGCTGCCGCTGACCGGCGTAACCCTGCCTTTTGTCTCATACGGAGGCTCGTCGCTTCTCGCCTCCTTCCTTGCATTGTTGCTGCTCCTTTTCATCTCGAGCCAGCCGGAGGATGAACCCGCCCCGCTGGCGCGTCCGCAGCCCTACCTGATCGTCGCCGGGCTGATCGGGCTGGGATTGTTTGCCCTGGCGGTGACGAATGCCTGGTGGGCCATCTGGCGGGGACCCGACCTGCTGACCCGCACTGACAATGCCCGCCGCTCGATCGCCGACCGTTTCGTCATCCGCGGCAGCCTGCTCGACCGGAACGGTTCCCCGATCAATCAGACGCAGGGCACCTCCGGGAGTTACACCCGCGTCTACCTCTATCCGGATCTGGGTTCGGTAACTGGCTATACGCAGCCAACCTATGGGCAGGCCGGGCTGGAGGCCACCCTGGATCCATACCTGCGCGGCCTGCAGGGTAACCCGGCCAGCAGCATCTGGTGGGACCACCTCGTCTACGGGCAGCCGCCGCCCGGGCTGGATGTGCGCCTGAGCATCGACCTGACCCTGCAACAGAAAGCCGACGACCTGTTGGGCAACCATACCGGGGCGATCATCCTGATGAACGCTTCCAGCGGCGAGATCCTGGCGATGGCCTCCCATCCGACCTTCGACCCAAACCATCTGGACGTCCAGGCAGCCGCGCTGCTCTCGAACCCGACCTCCCCCCTGCTGGACCGGGCAGCCCAGGCGACCTATTCTCCTGCCATGGCGCTCAGCCTTTTCCTGCAGGCGGACGGGGCAGCCGGTTCCGCTGCGCACGCCCAAGTGATCGCAATGGAAGAAGCCCTTGGCTACTTCAGCGCGCCGGACGTGCGCCTGCCAGTGGCGGCTGCAGCCTCGCAGAGCGGAGAAACCCTGGTCAGCCCCTTGCAGATGGCGCTGGCGACTTCCGCCCTCAGCCACCAGGGGATCCGCCCGGCCCCGCGCCTGGCCATGGCAGTCCACACCCCGAGCCAGGGCTGGGTGATCCTGCCGGCGCTGGATAAGACCGCCCAGGCGCTGCCGGCAAGCTCCGCAGCAGAAACAGCCAATGGCCTGGCGGTCAGCGGCAAGTCGATCTGGCTGTGGAGCAACAGCGGCCTGCAGGGAAAGAACTCCATCACCTGGTCCCTGGGCGGCACCCTCCCGGACTGGCAGGGCACGCCGCTGGCAGTGGTCGTTCTCCTGGAGGAGGACAACCCGTTATGGGCGGAGAACAGCGCCCGGCAGCTCCTCGAAACCGCCATCCAGCCTTAAAAGAAGAGATCCCGGCACTCATCCGAATGCCGGGATCCTGTTTACTTGACCCGTACGAAGTGGCGTTTTCCAACCTGGAGTACGCCGGGATGTGGGAAAGCCGCATCGGGCTTGTCCAGCACCTCGCCGTCCAACCGGACGCCCTTCTGGTCGAGCATGCGGCGCGCCTCGGATTTACTGGTCACCAATCCGGCCGCCACGAGCACATCCAGCACCGTCTGCCCAGGCTGGAGGGAGTAATCGGGCATTTCGTCGGGAACGTCCTTCTTCTGGAACAGACGAACGAAGGCTTCCTCCGCAGCTTTGGCATCCGCTTCGCCGTAGAAGATCGAGGCGATCTCCCGGGACAGGCGCATCTTGGCGTCCCGGGGATGGAGCTTCCCGGAAGCAACGTCCTTCTCGAGCGATTCGATCTCGGCTGGCAGCCAGCGGGTGGCGAGGCGGGCGAACTTGCCCAATGCCACATCCGGAACGCTCATCACCTTGCCGTACATGTCCTCGGCCGTGGTATTGATCGGGATGACATTGCCGGTGGACTTCGACATGCGCTGGACCCCGTCGGTGCCGGGCAGGATGCCGCAAATGACCCCCACCAGCGGCTTCTGGCCGAGGGCTTCCTGGAGCTTGCGCCCGGCCACGATGATATTGAAGAGCTGGTCCGTGCCGCCCACCTGGACGTCCGTCTGCATGGCGACCGCATCGTAACCCTGCATGAGGGCGTAGAAGGTCTCGTGAATGAAGATGGGCTCGCCGGCCTCCAGGCGCTTGGCAAAATTCTCGCGCACCAGGAACTGCTGGACTGTGAAGTTCTGCCCCAGCCGGATGAGGTCCACCAGGGTCAGCTTCGAAAGCCACTCGCCGTTGTAGCGGATCTTCGTCTTGGTCCTGTCGAGGACGCGGAAGGCCTGCTCGGCATAGGTCTCGGCGTTCTTTGCAACCTGTTCCTGGGTCAGGATCGGTCGGGCCTTGTTCTTGTCCGACGGGTCACCCACCAGGGCAGTGTAGCTGCCGATCAGGAAGGTCACCTCGTGCCCCAGGTCCTGGAACTGGCGCAGTTTGCGCATGGTGATGGTGTGACCGAGGTGCAGGTCGGTGGAGGTCGGGTCGTAGCCGCAGTAAACCCGCAGCGGACGATGCTCCTTTTCTGCATCCAGAAGCCGCTGACGAAGTTCCTTGGCCATGTTCTGCTTGAGCTCTTCATCGCCGTACTCGGTTCCTTGCATCAGCAGGGCGACTTGTTCATCAATATTCATAAAATCCTCCGGGTCGAAATAAGTGCAAAATAAAAACGCGCCTGCTACGGCAGGCGCGTCGTACCCTCCGTAGCAACGGGTCAGGGACGAGCGTAATAGTACAGGCGGGGAACTCCAAGCTTCATAATGGCGCAATTATACAACAGAAATTATCCCTGGCGGGCGGTCCGGCGGGTATTGTCCTCGATATCCAGGAAAATCAGGAGCAACTGGGAAATCCCCAACAGGGCAAGGAAATACACCACGCCGTGGAGCGGCTGCTGGAAGATATAGAAGATATTCTGGATGGCATCGGTAAAACCGATCCCAGCCCAGAAACCCTGCCCAACCTGCAGAATGGTCGTCCCGATCGATAGAATCAGCTGCGCGGCATAGTAGACCAGAACGACCCAGGCCAGGACCTGCGAGGCCCTCGAAACCATGAGCACGGCCGATTGATTGAAATAAGTACCCAGGAAGCCGCTATGCTTTTCTGACATTCGCCACCTCGCTTTCAGTATCGGGCATCGGTTGAGTGATTTTTACAAGAGGCAGTATAATAAGCCACTTGAAATCATGGATAGAATTATACGCTAAAGGATCAGCCGATGGAAACCAACGATACAAATCACCCGGAAGAAGGCAAACCCGCCAAGCTGGCCAATTTCATCCTGGAGGAAGTTGCCAAGGATCTGAAATCGGGCCGCTTCAACTACGTCCGGACCCGCCTGCCCCCCGAGCCGAACGGCTACCTGCACATCGGCCACGTCAAGGCGTTCCTGATCGATTACAACACCGCCAGAGATTTCGGCGGGGAGTTGGTCCTGCGCTTCGACGATACCAATCCGACCAAGGAAGAGACCGAGTTCGTGGAGGCCATCGAAGAGGACGCCGCCTGGTTGGGCATCCACTGGGTCAAGGTGACCTTCGCCTCGGATTATTTCGATACACTCTACGAATGGGCCATCCGCCTGGTCAAGAAAGGCCTGGCCTATGTAGACGACCAGTCGCCCGAAGAGGTCAGCAATACCCGCGGCACGCTGACCGAGCCCGGCAAGCTGTCCCCCTGGCGGGATCGTTCAGTCGAGGAAAACCTCGACTTGCTCGAACGGATGAAGAACGGCGAATTTCCCGAAGGCGCCCGGACCCTGCGGGCGAAGATCGACATGGCCCACCCCAACATCGTCATGCGCGACCCGGTCATGTACCGGATCATGCATGCCGTCCATCACCGTACCGGATCGAAGTGGTGCATCTACCCGATGTATGACTGGTCGCACGGCCAGAACGACTCCATGGAAGGCATCACCCACTCGCTCTGCTCGCAGGAGTACATCATCCACCGCCCGCTCTACGAGTGGTTCCTGGAGCAGCTCGGCGAATTCAAGACCCGCCAGATCGAGTTCTCCCGCCTCAACCTGACCTATGCCATGATGAGCAAGCGCAAGGTGCGCAAGCTGGTCGAGCTTGGCATCGTCAAAGGCTGGGACGATCCCCGCCTGACCACCCTGCGCGGCCTGCGCCGGCGCGGCGTCACACCGGAAGCCATCACCACCTTCATTAGCATGATCGGCGAGACTAACAACGACAGTTGGGTGGATATGGCCCAACTCGAAGCCTGCGTGCGGGATGACCTGAACAAGCGCTCCCTGCGCCGGATGGCGGTCCTCAAGCCGCTCAAGCTGGTCATCGACAACTATCCGGACGACCAGGTCGAGGAGATGGATGCGGTCAACAACCCCGAGGACGAATCCGCCGGGACCCGCAAGGTGCCGTTCTCCAAAGTCCTTTATATCGAGCAGGACGACTTCCGTGAGACTCCCCCGCCGAAGTACTTCCGCCTTTACCCCGGGAACGAGATCCGCCTGCGTTACGCCTACTTGATCAAATGCACCAGCGTCGTCAAGGACCCGAAGACTGGCGCGGTGACCGAAGTGCACTGTACCTACGACCCAGCGACGCGCGGCGGCGACGCCCCGGACGGCCGCAAGGTCAAATCCACCATCCACTGGGTCTCGGCGAAACATGCCATCTCCGCCGAGGTCCGCCTTTACAACCAGCTCTTCACCGTCGAGAACCCGGATGTGGGCGATGACATCGACGCGATCGTCAACCCGAACTCGCTCGAGCTGGTAAAAGATTGTTACCTCGAGCCATCCCTTGCAGCCACCCAACCGGGTGAGAAGTTCCAGTTCGAGCGCAACGGTTACTTCTGCACCGACCCGGAAAACCTCCCCGGGAAACCGGTCTTCAACCGCACGGTGACCCTCAAGGATACCTGGGCCAAGATCGACAAGTCCAACAAGTCATAGACGAAGAATCCACTCATGCCAATTCTCTCGTACCTCTTCGCCGGCCTGGCGGCTGTTGCGGCCGGGTTGATCAACGCCCTTGCCGGCGGCGGGACGCTGATCACCTTCCCGGTCCTGCTGGCGATCGGGCTTCCGGCCGTATCGGCCAACGTCACCAACACGATCGCCCTCTGCCCAGGCTTCCTGGGCGGGACGCTGGCCCAGGCCAAGGATCTTGAGAACCAGAAGAAGCGGGTCTGGATCGTCGTACCGGCCGGTGTGCTGGGGGGGCTGGTAGGCGGACTGCTGCTCCTGCTCTCCAGCGAAAAACTCTTCACCAACCTGGTGCCGTTCCTGATCTTGATCGCCTCGGCATTGCTGGCGGTCCAGAACCCGGTCAGAACCTGGTTGACCCGCCGGCTGGAAGCGGGAAAGACCAATCACATCCCGGAATATTGGATCTTCCTGCCGGTCTTCCTGGGCGCCATCTACGGCGGCTACTTCGGCGCCGGCCTGAGCGTGATCATCCTCTCCGTGCTAGGCCTGGTCCTGAACGACAACCTGACCCGCCTGAACGCCATCAAACAGATCATCGGCTTCTCCGCCAATGTCGCCGCGGCAGTTTTGTTCGTTTTCTCCGGTAAGATCCATTGGGGCGTTGCCCTGGTCATGATGGCTGGCGCCCTGCTGGGCGGGTCCCTGGGCGGACGGCTGGCCAGCCGGATCAAACCATCCACCCTGAGGTGGTTGGTCGTGGCGATCGGTTTCGTGGTCGGGACGATCTACCTGGTGCGAACGTACATTCTCTAAACGCAAAGGCGGCCGAATGGCCGCCTTCTTTTTTCCAACCCAGTAGGGCAAGATAATATCTTGCCCTACATCTTTTCCAAAATCGCGATCGCCTTGCGAACCCGCTCGAGCACCTTTTCCTTGCCGATGATCTCCATACTCTCGAAGAGCGGCGGGCTGACGGTCTGACCGGTCACGGCGACGCGCAGGATCCCGAAGACCTGTCCGGCGCTCAACCCGCTGGATTCCACCAGGGCGCGCATGGGCGGCTCGGCCGTCGCCGGGGTGATCTCGGAGAGGCCCGAAAGAATCTCCAATGATTTGCGGGTAATCTCCGCCGATTGGGCGGCCGTCAGGTTTTTCGCCACCAATTCCTCGGGTTTCGGCTCGACGGTCTCCCTGAAGAACCAGGCTGCGAACGGCAGGCAGTCGTCCAGCGTGACCAGACGCTCGCGGATCAGCGGGATGACCTTCAACAGCGTCTCATTATCCACTTCGAGGTTTTCCTTGACGAAGTACGGCTTGAGCCGCCGCGCCAGTTCCTCGGTCGGGAACAGCCGGATGTGGGTTCCGTTGAAGTGATCCAGCTTGGCAAAGTTGATCGCCGCCGGCGAAGGCGTCAGGCTGTCCACGTCGAAGCGGGCGATCATCTGGTCCAGCGAGAGCACGTCGTCCTCCGACACGCCCCAACCCATCAGGACGATCCAGTTGAGCACGCCTTCGGGAATGTAGCCGAGCTCCTTCATGTCGCCGACGAAAATGGAATAACCGTCCTTCATCGCCTCGGCGGCCTCCCGCTTGGACATCTTGCCCTTGCCGCTCGGCTTGAGGAAGACCGAAAGGTGCACGAAGACCGGCTCCTCCCAGCCGAACGCCCGGATGACGTGGGCGTGCAGCGGCAGGGACGGCAGCCACTCCGAGCCGCGGATGACGTGGGTAATCTCCATCAGGTGGTCGTCGACCATGGCTGCCAGATGATAGGTCGCCAGCCCGTCAGACTTGAGCAGGACCGAATCGTCCAGGGCGGAGTTTTCGGTGGTGATCGGACCGCGCAGCAGGTCGGTGGCGGTGATCGAACCTTCCTTGGGCATCTTGAAGCGGATGACGTATTTCTCGCCCGCTGCGACGCGCTTGCGGGCCTCTTCGGGGTCCAGATTGCGGCAGGTGCCGTCGTAGCGCGGATTTTGCTTGTTCTTCATCTGCTCCTGGCGGACCTTCTCCAGCCGGTCCGGAGTGCAAAAACACGGGAAGGCGTGCCCGAGTTCGACCAGTTTCCAGGCATACTCGTGATAGGTCGCCCGCCGCTCGCTTTGCCGGTAGGGACCAAACGGGCCGCCGATGTCCGGGCCTTCGTCGTAGTCGATCCCCAGCCAGTGCAGGCCGTCGATCAGCTCCTGTTCCGCGCCCGGGACGAAGCGTTTTTGGTCCGTGTCCTCGATCCGCAAGATGAACTGGCCGCCCGAACGCCGCGCCAGCAGGAAGGGATAGAGCGCCGAGCGGGCCGAGCCCAAGTGCATGCGTCCGGTGGGAGAGGGAGCAAAACGGGTCCGAACTGGTTTGGAATCCAAAAATGCCTCCAGTGCTAGAAATCCAGGGGTTTATGCCGGATGGCGACGCTTTCGACCAGGCCGACACCGAGCATCAGCGAGATCAGGCCGCTGCCGCCGTAGCTGATGAACGGCAGGGGTACGCCGGTGACCGGGATGAGGTTGAGGTTGACGGCGATGTTCACCACGGCCTGGAAGAAGATCAGGATGGCGACGCCGTAGGCAATTAAAGCTCCGAACGGATCCCGGGCGATCCTGGCAGTCCGCAGGCAGCGATAAATGATGAAGCCGAGCAGGACGAGCACGAAAATGGCGCCGACGAAACCCAGCTCTTCGCCAATGACGGAAAAGATAAAGTCGGTGTGACGCACCTTCATGAAACGCAGCTGGGTCTGTGTGCCGTGTCCATAGCCCTTGCCGACCCAGCCGCCCGAGCCCAGGGCGATCAGGGCCTGGATGACGTTATAGGTTGCACCATTGCGGGCGCTTTGGTCGGGATTGATGAAATTGATGATGCGCTGCTGCTGGTAACCCTGGATGAATTGGAAACCGACCACGACCACCACGATGACCGCAGCCACCATGATGAGGATGTGCTTCCAGTCCAATCCGCTGACCCAGATCATGCCGGCCCAAAGCACCATGACGACGATGACGTTGCTCAGGTTGGGCTGGATGAAGATCAGCCCGGCGATCCCGAGCGTGATCAGCAGGCTCTTTGCCAGCCAGCCCCATGACCGAATGGCGTCCTGGTTGACGGCGAAATAATTCGCCAGGGCCAGGATGACGACGATTTTCGCCAACTCGGTCGGCTGGATGGAGACCAGGCCGGTCTCGATCCAGCGGGTGGCGCCGAAGCGCGTCCCGCCGACCACCCGCAGGAGGGCCAGGGCGATGGTGATCACGATATACATCGGGACGATCGCGCCGGACCAGAATCGGTAGTCGATCGCCGATACGATCACGATCACGACCAAGCCGATCCCACCATAGATGATCTGACGGGGGACGACATTGGCCAGGTTGACATTCCCGGCAATCGCGGAGCGGATCATGGTCACGCCAAAAACGAGGGCGATGATCATCGCCCCCAGCAGCCAGAAATCGAAATGACGCCAGAAATTGCTACGAAACATTCGGGGAGATTGGTCGATTTTCCAGGTAATTAGTTAGTGGCCGCGCCGGTGCGCGGCGGCATTTCGCAGCGGGATATCGGCAACCAGCCTCTGGGCGCGCCCGTCCTGGGCCACATTGATGCTGACGGCGGTCGGATCGATCTCGATATGCCGCGAAATGGTCTCGATCAGTTCGTCCTTGAGGGCATCCAGCTCTGAGGGGGTCAGGTCAGTCCGGTCGTGGATCAACACCAACTGCAAACGCTCCTTGGCGTTGTTGGCGCTTTTCTTGGTTCCAAAAATGGAGGCCATGGTTATTTCCTCCCGAGCAGGCGCTGCAAGACGGTTGGGGAATCCATGTCCATGAAGGGAACCTCTTCACCGAGGAGCCGGCGGGCGATGTTCTGGAAAGCGATCCCGGCCTTATTCTTCGGGTCGAGCGCCAGCGGCTGGCCCTTATTGGATGCCACGATAACGTTCTCATCTTCCGGAACGATGCCGATCAGATCGATCGCCAGCAGGTCGAGGACGTCCTCGACCGAGAGCATGTCGCCGCGTTTGACCATGGCGAGGTTCAGGCGGTTGATGACCAGCGAGACCGGCCCTTTCTCTTCCGCTTCGAGCAGACCGATCACCCGGTCGGCGTCCCGGACGGCCGAAACCTCCGGGTTGGTCATGACGATGACCCGGTCGGCTGCCGCGACTGCGTTCTTGAAGCCGCGCTCGATGCCGGCCGGCGAGTCGACCAGGATCCAGTCCATCTCCGGACGCAGCTCGTCGCACAGACGGACCATGTCGCTGGGAGAAACGGCGGTCTTGTCGCGGGTCTGGGCAGCCGGGATCATGTACAGCTCGGGCAGGCGTTTATCGTGGATCATCGCCTGGCGCAGGCGGCAGCGCCCTTCGACCACATCGACCAGGTCGTAGACGATCCGGTTTTCGAGGCCCAGGACCACGTCCAAGTTGCGCAAGCCGATGTCTCCGTCGATGCAGGTGACTTTCTGGTTGCGGGATGCCAATGCCACAGCGATATTCGCCACGGAGGTCGTTTTGCCGACCCCGCCTTTTCCGGAAGTCACTGTCACTACTTTAGCTGTCATGTTACCGTCCTGTCGATTCGTGCCAGGGTTCAGCAGTCAAATGCCCATCCTGCAGACTGGCCACTTCGGGCTGGGTTTTGTTCTGCTTCTTGGGTGAAACGGCAATTTCGCCGGCTATCCGTAATTGGGTTGGGGCGAGTTCCAGGGCGCAGACAATGGCAGTCTCATCGCCCTGGGCGCCGGCGTGGACGACGCCGCGCAATCGACCCCAGACGATGATGCTCCCGCCAGCAACGATCTCTGCGCCGGAATTGACATCGCCCAAGACGACCACGTTCCCGTCGAAGACGATCCGTACGCCGGAGCGGAGTGGGCCTTTGACCCACTTGGCAGCATCCTGCGGCAGCGACTGGGAGGCCGCTTCCGCCACCTCCACCGGGCGCGGCTTGGAGATGCGCGTCGCCAGGCCGAGGTTTTGCGCCGTCCGTTCGGTGACTTCCGATTCGCTCAAAACTGCCCAGAGCGAGACGCCCCGCTCGGAGAGCTGGTCCCGCAACGCAGAAAGCTCTGCTACGCGCAACTCTTGCGGACCGACATCCAAGACCACCCGCCCCCCTTGAAAGAAAGCGGACCTCTCATCGATATTCTTGATGAAGCCGGCGACCAGCTCCGGCCACGCCGCCCCCCCCAGGCTGACCAGCAACCCGTCCCGAATGCCCTTGATCTGAATCGATAAAGAGGTTTCGCCCATATTTCCCGGAATTATACTTCGTTTGGATGCCTGCGAATACCCATCCGACGGTCCGACTGGACTGTAAACAACCTGTTATTCTGGGGAAAAGGCAAAACATGGTATCATGGTGGCGGAGGACTCATGAATCATATTCAGGACTTCGCCGCCAAAATCACCGAAAACGTCGAACGTGTCATCGTGGGAAAACACGACACCATCGAACTCCTGATGGTAGCACTCCTATGCGAAGGGCACATCCTGATCGAGGATATTCCGGGGGTCGGAAAGACCATGCTGGCACGAGCAGTTGCAGTCAGCCTGGGCGGGCAGTTCAAACGCCTGCAATGCACCCCCGACCTGCTGCCCAACGACGTCACCGGCGTATCGATCTTCAACCAGCAGAGCGGGCAATTCGAGTTCAGGCCAGGCCCGGTCTTCGTGAATATTCTCCTGGCAGACGAAATCAACCGCGCCACCCCGCGGACCCAATCCTCGCTGTTGGAAGCCATGCAGGAGCAGCAGGTCACGGTGGACGGAACGACGCATCCCCTGCCCCGTCCATTCCTGGTCATGGCAACCCAAAACCCGATCGAATACGAAGGCACGTTCCCGCTCCCCGAAGCCCAGCTGGATCGGTTTTTGATGCGCCTGTCGATTGGTTATCCGGTCTTTGCCGACGAAAAGACCCTGCTCACCCACCTCCAACACGAACACCCGATCAATTTCCTCCGCCCAGTGGTGGACGGGAATAAACTCCCCGAGTTCCAGAAACAGGTCTGGGACGTGCACCTGGACGATACCCTGCAGGATTACATCATCCGGCTGGTCACGGCCACCCGCGGACATCCCGACCTGGCCCTGGGCGCCAGCCCGCGCGCCAGCCTGGCCATCTTCAAAGCCGCCCAGGCGCTGGCTGTCCTGCGCGGCCGGGACCACGTCCTCCCGGATGATATCAAATACCTGGTCCCGGTGACCCTCACCCACCGGCTGATCGTTACTCCAGAGGCCGAGCTGCGCGGGCGAAATGCCTCCAGCGTCGTCAGTGAGCTGATCAACACCACGCCTCTGGACCTTGGTTCCATAAAATAAGCTTCCTTGCTGATCGAATCCGTCGTTTTTTTGGTATTGTTGTTCGTCATCGCCGCCTTGGTACGAGGCGGGGTTGCCCTGACGGTCCTCTACATATTCCTGGGCGCCGTCATTCTTAGCTTGGTCTGGACACGCCAATCCGTCAAACATGTTTCCTGTAAGCGCAAGTTCGAAAAACGGGTCTTCTGGGGAGAAGATATCGAGATCCGGCTGGCGATCAAAAACACCGGCTGGCTGCCGGTTCCCTGGTTGTACGTCTACGAAAGCCTGCCATCCGAGCTGACAGCCGGTACTGCCATCAAAACCCTGATCCACCTCCGGCCGAAAGACCAACTCGAGGTTCCCTATACCCTGCACGCTTATAAGCGCGGCTACTATCCGGTCGGTCCGCTGGTGCTCAAATTCGGCGACACGATCGGTCTGGCAGATT
>Ga0335071_10000911_pt1 | contig 31796 bp, 26 predicted proteins | sample Lox_Sample_15_FD_206724 | JGI IMG/M metagenome (GOLD analysis project Ga0335071, IMG submission 206724) | Soil microbial communities from Loxahatchee National Wildlife Refuge, Florida, United States - Lox_Sample_1.5 | ecosystem: Environmental > Terrestrial > Soil > Wetlands | place: USA...
TGCCGACCACGATGTCCGCGGCCAGCGAGCCGTACAGGAACTCGTTCCCGAAGTCCTCGAGGAGCGCGCGGACCGGGCTCTGCACCAGCCCCAGGCTCTGCAGGGCCTGGGCGGAGAAGCTCAGGTGGGCGAGCGGGGCCCAGGCGTGCGCCGGGGTCGGCCAGAGCAGGACGGCGGCGGCCAGGCCGGCCAGGGAGCAGAGGGCGAGGATGCGGGAGAAGGACATCTGGAGAGGATTCTAGGTTTGCAACGGCAGCGGTCGCAACGCCAGGAAATGGGCGAATCGGGAGCGGATGTGAGCGACGGCGCACCGGTGTACGACGCGGAGGTCGCCACCCTCGCGGCCGAGGCCCTCCGGCACCTGGAGTGGCTCGCCGCCGCCGGGGTCCGCGAGCTGCCCGGCGCGCCCCTCCTGGAACAGGTCCGCCCGGCTCCGCAATCCCGGCCCCGACAGGGCGAGGACGAGGGCCTTGAGGCCCCCCGGACCACGGAGCGACGGGCGCATGACACCCTGCCGCATGACGCACGGTCCGCGGACGCGGGGGCGGCGCTGCAGGCCATCCGAGGGGACCTGGGCGACTGCACCCGCTGCAAGCTGTCGGCGGGGCGGCAACGGCTGGTCTTCGGGGTGGGGAACCCGCAGGCGGAGCTGGTGTTCGTGGGCGAGGGACCGGGCGAGGAGGAGGACCGCCAGGGGGAACCCTTCGTCGGGCGGGCCGGGCAGCTCCTCACCCGGATGATCGAGGCCATGGGCTACGAGCGGGCCGAGGTCTACATCGCCAACGTGGTGAAGTGCCGGCCGCCCGGGAACCGCAACCCCGAGCCGGAGGAGATCGAGGCCTGCGAGCCCTTTCTGCGGGCCCAGCTGGCCGCCATCCGGCCGCGGGTGATCGTGGCGCTGGGGAAGTTCGCCGCCCAGACCCTGCTCCGCTCTTCCACCCCCATCTCCCGGCTGCGCGGGCGATGGCACGAGTACGAGGGCGTGAAGCTCATGCCCACGTTCCACCCTGCCTACCTGTTGCGCAGCCCCGACGAGAAGAAGAAGGCTTGGGAGGACCTCCAGCTCGTGATGAAGGAGCTGGGCAGGCCCCTCCCGCGGAGGTGAACCGTGGCGCGCTTCCCGCCCCTGGCGCTGCTCGCCGCCCTGGCCGCGGCGGCTTCCCCGGTCGCAACGCCCGCGCCGGACACCACGGGCCCGGTCCGGGTCCTGGAGCTGACCGTGGACGGGGCCATCACCCTGGGGACCGCCGAGTACCTCCAGGCCGGCCTGGCGCGCGCCCGCGACGAGGGCTTCGGGGCGGTCCTGATCACGCTCGACACCCCCGGCGGAGACCTGGAGTCCACGCGGAAGATCGTCCGCACCATGCTGGAGAGCCCGGTGCCCGTCCTCCTCTGGGTGGGGCCGGCCGGCGCCCACGCCGGCTCGGCGGGCGTCTTCGTCACCCTGGCCGCCGACGTGGCGGCCATGGACCCGACCTCCAACATCGGCGCCGCCCACCCGGTGACCGGCGGCGGGCGCGACGTCGAGGCGGAGGCGGGCAAGGACATGGCCAAGAAGGTGGAGAACGATACCGCCGCCTTCGCCCGGTCCATCGCCGCTGCCCGCGGGCGGAACGCCGACTGGGCCGAGCGCGCGGTGCGGGAGAGCGTCTCCGTCACCGCCGAGGAGGCGGTCAAGGAGCGGGTGGTGGACCTGGTGGCGCCGGACCCGCAGTCCTTCCTCTCCAAGGCGGACGGCAGGGTGATCCGGACGAGCACCACCCCCCGCACCCTCCACCTCCGCGGGGCGGTGCTGGTGCGCCACCCCCCGTCGATCCGGCAGCGGGCGCTCATGTTCATCGCCGACCCCAACGTGGTGGCCATCCTGAGCCTTCTGGGGCTGCTCGGGCTGGGCATCGAGTTCTACCATCCCGGGGCGCTCTTCCCGGGGATCGCCGGCGGATTCTGCCTGTTCCTGGTCTTCGTGGCCTCGCAGATCATCCCGGTGAACGTGGCCGCCATCCTCCTCCTGCTGGCCGGGGCCGGGCTCCTGGCCTCGGAGGCCTTCTTCACCAGCCACGGCCTGGCCGGCGTGGCCGGGGCGGCCTGCGTCATCCTGGCGCTCCTCTTCTTCCTCAACACCTCCGCCCCGGGCCAGGCCTTCGACCCGGGCGCCTTCGCCATCTCGCCGTGGCTCGTCTGGCCGACGCCCATCGCCCTGGCGGCGGTGTTCGTGTACATGGGCTGGAAGGTGGCGCGCGGACGCCGCGCGCCGCTCCAGCTCGGGTCCCCGGCGCTCCTGGGGATGGTGGGGCAGGCGCTCTCCGAGGTCGGCCCCCAGGGGGGGGACGTCCTCGTTCACGGCGAGTACTGGCATGCCCGCAGCGCCGGCCCCATCCCTCCGGGGACACGGGTGAAGGTGGTGGCGGTGGATGGGCTCCTGGTCACGGTTGAGGCCGAGCGCCCGATGGGGTAGAGGTTCGGCATCGCAGCGGTCCAGAAACGGAGGGGAACATGCCCGTGCTCGGTCTCGCCATCCCCGTCGCCATCGTCGTCCTCTGGTTCCTCACCGGCATCCGCATCATCAACGAGTACGAGCAGGGCGTGGTGCTGCGGCTGGGCCGGTTCGCCGGCATCCGCACCGCCGGTCTGCGCTGGATCGTCCCCTTCATCGACCGGATGGTCATCATCGACATGCGCATCACCGCCGAGCAGGTCCCGCCGCAGGACGTGATCACCAGGGACAACGTCTCGGTGAAGGTGAACGCGGTCATCTACTTCCGGGTGATGGCCTCGGACAAGGCCTTCCTCCAGGTGACCGACTTCCTCTTCGCCACCAGCCAGTTCGCCCAGACCACGCTCCGGTCCGTGCTCGGGCAGGTGGACCTCGACGACCTCCTCAGCCAGCGCGAGAAGATCAACCGCCAGCTCCAGGAGATCATCGACCGCCACACCGAGCCCTGGGGCGTGAAGGTCACGGCCGTGGAGGTGAAGCAGGTCGACCTGCCGGAGGAGATGCGCCGGGCCATGGCCAAGCAGGCCGAGGCGGAGCGCGAGCGGCGCGCCAAGGTGATCGCCGCCGAGGGCGAGTACCAGGCCGCCGAGAAGCTGGGCCAGGCCGCCGACGTCATCGCCCGCTCGCCCGGCGCGCTCCAGCTCCGCTATCTGCAGACCTGCGTGGAGATCTCGGCCGAGAAGAACTCGACCATCGTCTTCCCGCTCCCGGTCGACCTCCTCAAGCCGTTCCTGGAGCTGGCGAAGAAGTAGGGCTCACGGGCCAGCGGGCTCTTCGGCGACCGGCTCCTCCAGGGCCGCGCCGGAGAGGAGCTCGTCCAGGGCCTGGAGCATCTGCCGGTTCCCGTCCTGCTGGTATCGCTCCAGCTGCCGCTCGAAGTCGGGCAGGCGCTCCAGGAACTCGCCCAGCCGCCCTGGGTCGAGTTGCTCGTCGGCGGAAAGGCCGTAGCCCTCGGCCTCCAGGTAGCGGGCGTTGAGCACCTGCTCGAACTGCCTGCGGACCGGGGAGGACAGCACCGGCTTGTGCAGGTAGACGGCCTCGGAGAGGGTGGTGAAGCCGCCGTTGCACACCAGGCCGGCGGCCGTGCGCATGTCGTCGACGAAGGTCCGCTCGGAGAAGGGCCGGTGGCGGAGGTTGCCCTCGACCAGGTCCTCGGTCAGGTCGCGGCGGATGCCGTAGATCCGGCACTCGCGGCCGCAGCGGGAGAGCAGCGCGGGCAGCTCGGCATTGGAGTCGGAGGTCTGGTAGACGAGCAGGTGCTCCCCCCGCTCGCGCCGGGCGGCCAGGATCTCGGGGCGGATCACCGACGGGTGGAGGCTGGTGCGGGGCTTGCGCACCGGCGGGTAGAAGAAGGTGGTGACGAGGTAGTGGAGGCAGCCGGGGAGCTTGGCCTGGACGAGCGCCTTGGCCAGCTGGAAGTCGAGCTCGTGGCCGCGCAGGATCGCGGGGGAGTGGGTGCAGCGGGCCAGCACCTGCATGTTGTCCAGGGAGATGACCGGCAGGCGGTGGGTGCGGGCGAAGAGGTAGCTCCAGCTCTCGAAGTCGGAGACCACCACGTCGGGGTGGAACTGCTCCGCCAGGTCGAAGTAGGCACGCACGTTCTGGGGCCAGCCGCCGGAGACGGCTCCGGCCACGTTGTGCAGCACCGTCCGGAAGTTCCGGACCTCGTTGTCCTCGTAGACGATGGTCAAGCCCCAGATCTTGTTCACCCCGAGGCGATCCGACTCCCGGGCCTTGAGGTAGTCGTGGGCCCGGCCGGAGACCACCACCTGCACGTCGTGGGTGCGGGTGAGGTGGTCGATCACCACCCGGGAACGCATCGCGTGCCCCATCCCCTCGCCCACCACGCCGTAGAGGATCCGCATCCGGCGGCATGCTAGCCCAGGCCGCGACGTTCGCGAACAGCGGCCTCCCGGGCCGCGGAAGGCCCCGGAATACAAGGCCCGGCCGCGGTTCGCCGGCCTGGGGCCCGGCGGGGGAGCCCGGGCGACGAAATATCCAGGGCGTCCCCGCGTTACTCCGGTTGTCCGCTCTGGGGAGAGAGGACTCGGCAGGGGGCGCGCACGGCCGACGCCGGCGCGCCCCCACGCCGACTCCCCACCGGCGGTTGACGCCCCGCCACGCTTCTCCCTATCTTCACCTCACCCTCGGGGGGTGCCGGAGCCTGGCGCCGCAGGTCGCCTGCCGATCCTGCCGCGCTACCTCCGGGGGGCGGAGGCGCGCCTTGGACAAGCGGGTCGACTCGGCCGACGCGGCGGTCCGGGACATCGGCGACGGCGCCACGATCATGGTGGGCGGGTTCGGGCTGTGCGGGAACCCGGAGAACCTGATCCTGGCGCTGCACCGCAGGGGCGTCCGGGACCTGGTGCTCATCTCCAACAACTGCGGCACCACCGACCTCGGTCTGGGGGTGCTGCTCCAGGCGCGCCAGATCCGGAAGATCGTCGCCTCCTACGTGGGCGAGAACAAGGTCTTCGAGCGGCAGTTCCTGTCCGGCGAGCTGGAGGTGGAGCTCGTCCCCCAGGGCACGCTGGCCGAGCGGATCCGCGCCGGCGGCGCCGGCATCGGCGGATTCTACACCCCCACCGGCGTGGGCACGGCCGTGGCCGAGGGGAAGGAGACGCGCACCCTGTCCGGCCGCGCCTACCTGCTCGAGCTGCCGCTGCGCGCCGACTTCGCGCTCCTCCGCGCCCGCCGGGCCGACCCGTGGGGCAACCTCCAGTTCCACGCCACCGCCCGCAACTTCCAGCCCATGATGGCGGCGGCGGCGCGGGTCGCCATCGCCGAGGCCGAGGAGATCGTCCCGCTGGGCGGGATCGACCCCGACGCGGTCCACACCCCAGGCATCTACGTGCACCGCCTGGTCCGGGGCGAGCGCTACGAGCGCTGGATCGAGCGCCGCACCGTGCGCCCGCGGCCGGCCTGAGGAGGGCCCCATGCCGCTCAGCCGCGAGCAGATCGCCGCACGCGTGGCCCGGGAGCTGCGCGACGGCTTCTACGTGAACCTCGGCATCGGCATGCCCACCCTGGTGGCCAACTACGTCCCGCCCGGCGTCGAGGTGGTGCTCCAGTCCGAGAACGGCATCCTGGGGGTGGGACCGTACCCCCGGGACGGCGAGGAGGACCCCGATCTCATCAACGCCGGCAAGGAGACGGTGACGGTGCTCCCCGGGGCGGCCTTCTTCTCCTCGGCGGAGTCGTTCGACATGATCCGGGGCGGGCACATCGACCTCGCCATCCTGGGGGCGCTGGAGGTCTCCGAGCACGGGGACCTGGCCAACTGGCTGGTCCCCGGCAGGATGGTCAAGGGGATGGGCGGGGGGATGGACCTGGTGGCCGGGGCGAGGCGGGTGGTGGTGATGATGGAGCACGCCACGCGCGAGGGGAGGCCCAAGCTCCTCTCGCGCTGCTCGCTGCCGCTCACCGGGATGCGCTGCGTCTCGGCGGTGTGCACCGATCGCGCCTTCATCGACGTCACCTCCGACGGCCTCCTCCTGCGCGAGCTGGCGCCGGGGGAGACGGTGGCCTCGGTCCAGGCGCTCACCGAGCCCCGGCTCATCGTGGGGTCCGAGGTGCGGACCATCGAGGTGGGGGACTGGCCGTGGGACCGCTCTTCACCCTGACCACCGACTTCGGCTCGGCCTCCGGCTACCCGGCCCAGCTGAAGGGCGTGCTCCTCTCGGCCGTCCCCGAGGCCCGCATCGTGGACGTCACCCACGACGTGCCGGCCTACGATCTGACCGTCGGCGCCCTCCTGGTGGAGGCGGCGCTGCCCTGGTTCCCGCGCGAGACCATCCACCTGGTGGTGGTCGATCCGGGGGTGGGGACGGCGCGCCGCGGCCTGGTGGTGACCGACGTGGAGGGTCGGAGGCTCCTGGGGCCGGACAACGGGGTCCTCACCGCCGCGCTGGGGCGGGGGGCCCGGGTACGGGCCCTGGCCGAGCACGGCGTGCTCCCGCCGCCCCGCAGCACCACGTTCCACGGCCGGGACCTCTTCGCGCCGGCGGCGGCCTACCTGGCCCGAGGCGGGACGGCGGCGGCGCTGGGTCCGGAGGTGAGCGACCCGGTCCTCCTCGACTGGCCCGCGGCCGTCCGCGAGGGGGACGAGGTCCGGGGAGTGACCCTGGCGGCCGATCCCTTCGGGAACCTGGCCACCTCGATCCGCGCCGCCGACCTGGTAGGGGCTGCGGTGGTGGAGGTGGATGTGGCCGGGCAGCAGGCCCGGTTCGTCCGCACCTACGGCGAGGCGGCCCGGGGCGAGCTGGTGGCCCTGGTCGGGAGCGCCGGCCGCGTGGAGGTGGCGGTGCGCGAGGGGAGCGCGGCCCGGTCGCTCGGGGGAGGGCGCGGCTTGAGCGTCCGACTCGTCCTTGGCCGCGCGCCGGTCGCCTGATACAGTTTTTCGCCGATGGGCTCGAAGGAGAACAAGCGCCGGGCGGCGCGCCTCCACCACGCCATCCCGGTCGCCTACAAGAGCGTGGGCAGCTTCCTCTCCGACTGGGCCACCAACATCAGCCACGGCGGGCTGTTCATCAACACCCGCAAGCCGCTGACGGTGGGGACCGCCGTCAGGATCCTCATCCAGCTCCCCGGCGCCTCCTTCCCCTGCGAGCTGGCCGGCCGGGTCACTCGGGTGGCGGAGTTCGACAACCACGCCAACATGGTTCCGGGCATGGGGATCGAGTTCACCGGCCTGGACGAGGCGCGGCGGCAGGAGATCGACTCCTTCGTGGAGCGGCTGCGCGGGCAGCTCGAGGGCGCCTGACGGCGGGACGCGGCTCCCCCGGCTACCCTCTCCCCGTGCGCACCGAGCTCGTCATCGAGGACCTCGCCCCCGGCGGCGAGGGTGTCGGCCGGCTGGGCGGGCGCCCGGTGTACGTGCCCTTCACCGCCCCGGGGGACCGGGTAGAGGTCGAGATTTCCTCCACGGAGGGGGCGGCGCACGGCGCGCTCCTGGCGGTGCTCTCCCCGGGAAGGGAGCGGATCCCCGCGCCCTGCCGCCACTTCGGCGCCTGCGGCGGCTGCGAGTGGCTGCACCTCGACTACCCCGCCCAGCTCGCCGCCAAGCAGCGCGCGCTCGCCGGGGCGCTCCGCCGCATCGGGCACCTCGAGCCGGGGAGCTACCCGCTCCGGGCCATCCTTCCCTCGCCCTCGCCGCTGCGATACCGGAGCCGGGCCAAGTTCCACCACGACCGGGAGAGTGGGCGGCTGGTCTTCTTCCGCCGGCGGTCCCACGAGCCGGTCCGCCTGGAGGAGTGCCACCTGCTCATCCCGCCGCTCGACGCCCTGCGGGAGGCGCTGGGGCCGGTCCTCGCCGCCGCGCGGCTCCCGGCGAGGGAAGTGACGCTGGAGTGGTCCCTGGCCGAGGGGAGGGGGGCCGCGCTGCTGCGGGTCGCGGACATCGGCCCGGCGGTGCGGGCCCGGGCCGAGGCCGTGCTCGAGGCCGTGCCGGAGCTGGCCGGGCTCCTGCTGCAGGGAGACGGCGGGGCGCCCGCGGCCGTGGGGACCCCGGTCCTTCGCCAGCCCCGCGACCCGGCCGATCCGGGTGCCGGGGTGCAGCGCTCCCGGCCAGACGTCTTCCAGCAGGCCAACCGCGGCGCCAACGCGCTGCTCGTGCGGACGGCGCTCGACCTCCTCGCTCCCGACGGGGAGGAGGTGCTGGAGCTCTTCTGCGGGGCGGGGAACTTCACCGGCCCACTGGCCGCCCGGGCCCGGGGAGTCTCCGCGGTGGAGGAGCAGGGGCCGGCCCTGGAGCTGGCGCGGGCCGACCAGGCCGAGGCCGCCGGGCCGGGCGCGGTTCGCTTCTTCGCCGGCGACGCGCTGCGGCTGGCGCTGGCACTCTCCCGCGAACGGGGCCCCGCGGCGAGGCGGTTCGGGGCCGTGCTCCTCGACCCTCCGCGCGAGGGGGCGAAGGGGATCGGCCCGGCGCTCCGCGCGCTGGAGGCGCCGCGCGCCGTGTACGTCTCCTGCGACCCGGCCACCCTGGCGCGCGACGTGCGGGCCTGCGTCGAGTCGGGATATCGGGTGGCGGCGGTGGCCCCGGTGGACATGTTCCCGCAGACCCACCACGTGGAGGCCGCGGTCCTCCTCGAGCGCCGCTAGCCCGGGTCCTCCCCACGGACCGGGCCCGGCCGGTCGCGACGGGCAACCGGAAACCCCGCGGTGCGGCCGGAGTTGCAGGCCGCCGTGACCCGGCCGTGACACTCCGGGGCGACCATCTCGCCGGTCGAACGCATGACCCCCCGGCAGCTCACCCCGCGCCGCTCCCCCGCCCGCACCGTCCCGGGGCTCCTCCTCGCCACGGCGCGCCGGGCGCCGGACCGGATCTTCATCCGCTTCCTCGACCCGGAGCGGTCCGAGGCGCCGCCCCGAGAGATCACCTTCCACGGCTTCCTCAGCGGGGTGGCTCGCGCCGCGGCTGCGCTCGCCGGCGCAGGCCTCGGTCCCGGCAGCCGGCTGCTGCTCGCCGCCGACAACTCGCCGGAGTGGCAGATGCTGGCCCTCGGGGCGCAGGTGCTCCGCGCCGAGCCGGCGGCGGTCTTCGCCAGCCTGGGGGCCGGTGCGGCCCGCGAGGCGGCGCTGCGGGTCGGGCCCCGGGTGGTCTTCGCCTCCGGCGCGGCACAGTGGGAGAAGCTGGCCCCCGCCGGGGAGGCGCTGAAGGCCGCCGGGCTGTCCCTGGTCGTCACGCCCCAGCAGCTTCCGGTCGGGGCGCTGCCCTCGGGCGTGCGCGGCCTTTCCCTCGCGGAGGCCTGCGGCGAGGGGGCGAGGGCCCTCCCCCAGGCCGAGCTGGAGGCCCGGGCGACGGCGGTGGGCGAGGAGGACCCGTACCTTCTCCTCTTCACCTCCGGCACCACCGGCCGCCCCAAGGGCGTGCGGCTCCCGCAGCGCGCCATCGTCCACGCCATCGAGGGCGGGGAGGCGGCGACGGGGAGCGACGAGGCCGACCGCGGCCTGCACTTCCTGCCCTTCGCCCACGTGGCCGGCCACGACCAGTTCGTGCTGGCCCTGGCCGAGGGGCACGAGCTGGTGATGTTCGCCCGGCGCGAGGACCTGCCCCGTGCGCTCTCCCTGGGCCCGACCTACCTGTTCTCGGTGCCGCTGGTGTACGAGCGGGTCCGGCTGGAGGTGGAGGCGCGGCTGGCCCGGCTCCCCGGCCCGCTGCGGGCTGCGGCCCGCGGCCTGCTGGAGGGCGCCGTCCGGGCGCGGGTGGACGGCTCCCGTCGGGCGGGCGACCGGGCGCGGGCGGCGCTGGCCGGCGCGTTGCTGGGCCGGGCGGTCCGGCGGCGCCTGGGGGGCAGGGTGCGGGGCCTCTTCTCGGGCGGCGCTCCGGCCTCCCCGGCGCTGTTCCGCTTCTTCGAGGGGCTGGGCATCCCCTTCGTGGAGCTCTACGGGATGAGCGAGACGGCGGGACTGGTCTCCTCGAACGCCTTCGGCGGCCCGCGCCGGGCGGGGTGCGCCGGCCTCATCACCGCGGACCACGAGCTGCGCCTGGCCCCGGACGGCGAGCTGCTCCTGCGCGGTCCGCTGCTCTTCTCCGGCTACCTGGACGAGGCCGACAACCGCGAGGCCTTCACCGCCGACGGCTTCTTCCGGACCGGCGACGTGGGGCGGGTCGACGAGGAGGGCCTGATCCGGGTGGAGGGAAGGAAGAAGGCGCTCCTCGTCCTCTCCACCGGGAAGAAGCTCTGCCCCGAGCCCATCGAGGTGGCCATCGCCGGGACGCCGCCATTCCAGGGGGCGGTGCTCCTGGGCGAGGGGCGGCCCTTCGTGTCGGCGGTGGTGTTCGTGGCGCGGGAGGAGGTCGACCGGCTGCGCGCCGGCGGGTTGGACCCGGCCGAGGCGCTCCTGCCCCGGGCCCGGGCGGCGCTGGGTGCGTTCAGCGAGTACGAGAAGCCCAAGCGGCTGGTGGTGCTCCGGGGCGGGCCGCAGGAACACCCCGATCTCCTCACCCCCACGCTCAAGCTGAGGCGCGAGGCGCTGCTGGAGTTCATCGGCTCGCGGCTGTCCGAGCTCTACGCGGCCTGAAGCCCTCAGGGGGCCGCGAGCTCCCCCGCCGTCCAGGCCATCCCGCCGCGCAGGTCGCGCACCACCAGCCACACCACGGTGGTCCCGGATGCAGGCTTCAGCGGGTTGGGCTGGTCGTAGGACTGGGTGTGGGCGTTGTCCACGTCGCCCGCGGTCACGAACCAGGAGAAGGCCCAGTCCTCCTGGCGCGTGTCGAGGTAGTGGCCGTCGGTGTCGAAGCGCTGGTAGGTCTCGCGGAGCGAGTCGAAGGGGCCGGGGAGGATGGGGAGCAGGTCCTGCTTCCTGCCCGCCTGCGCTGCGACCGGCGCGCCGCCGGGGGCGGGGAGGGGGGTGCCGGCCAGGGTGATGCCGGAGACCTCCGGGTTGTGGTTGGGGGGCGAGGCGGCCGGCATGTCCGGGCCGCGGACGTGGATCCACTTGAGCGCCGCGAGGTGCGCCCGGGAGGGCCAAAGGTCCTGGAAGCTGGTCAGGACCGCGGAGAGCGCGCTGCAGGGGTCCGCCACCGCCGCGGCCGGCGCCACCTCGGCCGGCGAGGCCTCGACGGCCAGGGCCACGTCCACCACGTCGGCGCCCAGCACCCGCTGGGTGTTGGCCGCCGGGAGGGCCGCCAGCGAGTAGTCGGCGGGGAGGGCGTAGCTCGGGGCGTGCAGCGTCACCCCGGAGAGCGGGTCGGCAGGGTCGAGCAGCACCGTGAGGGGCCCGCAGCCGGCGCGGCTGCAGGCCTCCAGGCCCGAGAAGGAGATGGCACCGCTCACGCCCAGGCCGGGATCGGAGCAGGCGGTGGCGGCGGAGACGAAGCCGATCAGATCGGAGGGCTGCGAGAGCTCGGAGATCTGGGTGCAGATCGAGCCGGCCACGTCGCCGGGCGCGGTCGTGCAGGCGAGGTGGAGCACCAGCCCGTGCACCTCGCCGTCGGCAGCGAAGGCCGGGTGGCCGAGCAGGGTGTGGACCTGCGTCGAGGCCGCCGGCCAGCTCGCCCCGCCGCCGTCGAGGGCGGCGCCGATCTCCGGCGGCTCGGCCTGGACGGCCAGGATGCGCAGGCCCTTCACCTTCTCGGGCCCCTCGAACTGCGAGGCGCAGCCGGCCGACAGCGCCAGGAGGGAAAGGCCGGCGAGGAGGGCAACGGGACGGTGGGTCATGGTGGCGTCCTCGTCAGTACTCGGCGCGCACGCCGAAGCCGGGGAAGAACGGGATGCCGGTGACCCAGCCCCGCTTGGTGTAGTCGTAGTTGTAGGCGGGCGCCTCGACGTTCTTGCGGGCGGTGACGTTCTGCACCTCGATGTAGACCGACAGGATCCACAGCCGGTGGGTCCACTTCTTGTCCACCCGCAGGTCGAGCTGGAGGAAGTCGGGCATGCGGGCGTTGTACCGGCCGGTGGTGATGGGCTGGTAAGCGTCGGAGTCGGCGTCGTAGACCGCCCCCTGGATTCGCTCGTAGGGGTTGCCGGTGGTGTAGCGGAGCCGGAAGCCGCTGGAGAGGCCGGTCCACAGCTCGGGCAGCTCGAAGGTGCCCAGGGCCACGAGGTTGTTCGGCTGGTCGTAGGCGCTCCCCTCCTGCTGGAGCCGGCCCCCGCTCACCGACTGGTCGCGCAGGCTGCGGGAGAGCGAGTAGGCGATCCAGCCGAAGAAGCGGCCGCCCGGGTCCCAGCGCAGCAGGAACTCGGCTCCGTACGCCTTGCCCGTGCCCGCCGAGACGAAGTGCAGCGGGACCTGCTGGCCGTCGCGGACCACCACCTCGGAGGTGGGCAGGGCCAGGTCGAAGAGCCGCTTGTAGTAGAGGTCGACATCGAGCGACAGCTGCGGCAGGAACCAGCGCTTGGCCCCCACCGAGTACTGCCACGACGCCTCGGGGCCGAGGCCCGGGTTCCCCCACTCTGTGGTCAGGTAGCCGAGGGGCGGGGCCTGGTGGTAGAGGCCCACCGCCGCCCGGACCTGGGTGGCCTCGTCCAGGGTGTACCCGGCGTTGAGGCGAACGTCGGCCCAGGAGAGCGCGGCCAGCGAGTGGTGGGCATCGGCCCGCACGCCCGGCACGATCCTGAGCCCCTTCGCTGGCTCGAGGACGGCCTCGGCGAAGGCTCCGGCCTCGTAGCCGGAGATGGCCGTCCGGTAGCGGTTGGGGGAGACGAACACGCCGGTGCCGGAGGAGACCTGCCCCGGCACATCCAGCGACCCGGCGCTGACGCTCACCGCCGCCCGGGGATCCCACTGGCCGTCGGTGCCGGCCACCAGCTCCACCGCCGGGGAGAGGCGGTGGTGGACCGTGGCGCGGAAGGTGGTGCTCCAGAGGTCGTCGGTCTCGGTGTAGTAGTCGCCGAACTGGCCCACCACCTCCTGCCAGCCGCCGCCCAGCGCCAGGAACGTCCGGGTGTCGTCGGAGACGCGGTGATCCCAGCGCAGGTTGGCCTTGTAGAAGGTGTTGCTGTACTTGAGCTCGTCGAGGTTGGTGAGGCCGCCGGTGTCGACGTGGGTGAAGGCCAGCCGGTCGTCCGATCCGAAGAAGTCGAACCGGACCTTGTCGTCGGGGGAGGCGCGCCAGGCCACCTTGGCCTGCAGGTCGTAGTAGCGCGGGGCCACCGAGATGCCGGGCGCGTTCTTGCTGCGGCTGAGCTCCTGGCGAATGATGAAGTCGGCGTAGGAGCGGCGGAAGGCGAAGGCCATGCCCACGTTCTCCGAGGCCGGCCCCTCCACCATGGCCGTGGCCTGGTAGGTGTTCACGTCGCCGACCAGGTGCAGCCGGTCCTTGGGGTCGCGGGTGACCAGGTTCACGCGGCCGCCGATGGCCCGGCCGCTGGTGGCCTCGAAGTTCCCCGGCTCGAACTGCACCTCGTCGATGAGCTCGGAGGAGTAGATGCTGGTGAGGCCGCCGAAGTGGAAGACCGCCGGCACCGGCAGGTCGTCGACGTAGACCTGGGTGTCGCGCGGGTTGCCGCCGCGGACCACCAGCTGCCCGATGCCGAAGGGGGAGCGGGCCACGCCGGGCAGGTTCTGCACCACCTTGACCGTGTCCCCCGACACGCCGGCGATGCGCACGATCTCGGAGGTGGAGATGGCCTGCTGCTCGACCTCGCGCTGCTCGCGCTTGCCGGTGACCACCGTCTCGTTGGCCGAGGAGGTCCGGAGCAGCCAGTAGGTCACCTCGGTGCGCTTCCCCTCGGCCACCGCCTCGAGGGCCTCGAAGCTGGCGTGCGCGGCGTCGCTGACCACCACCTTCACCTCCCCCACCGGTACCGAGAGCCGGAACCGCCCCTCGCGGTCGGTGTAGGCCGACTGGCCGCCCGCCTGCACCAGGGCCGCCACCACCGGCAGCCGCGTGCCCATCTCCAGCACCCGGCCGCCGAGGTTCAAGGGCGGCGGGGCCGCCTCGCCGGGAGCCGCCGCCGCGCCGGGAGCCGGGGTCGGGGTGAGGGTGAAGGAGAAGCGGTACTCGATGCGCACCGCCGAGGGCTTCCCATCGATCTCCGCCGGCGAGAAGCGGAGGCGCCAGGCGGCCTCGAGCGCCGCCTCGTCGAAGCCGTGGCCTGCCGGCCGGGTGACCTCCGCCGCGGTGACCTGGCCCTGCTCGGAGATCTCCAGCTCCAGCGTCACCTGGCCGGTGAGCCCCTGGGCCTTGGCCTCCGGCGGATAGGCCGGCTCGGCCGGCTCGACCACCGCCGGCGCCCTGGTCAGGACGCCGGCCGGCTCCTCGGCGGCGGAGTGCCCGGGGAGCGCGCCCGCGCCGAGGAGCCCGAGCAGGACGAGCGAGGTGCGCATCACGTTCACTCCAGGACGAAGGTGTAGGTGTGCGGGAAGTCGGGGACCTCGACCGGCTCGCCGTCGAGCAGTCCGGGGGAGAAGCGGAAGCGCAGGGCCGCGGCCCGGGCGGCCTCGCCCAGGCCCCCGCCGGGATCGGACAGGACGCGCACCGAGACCACGCGTCCCTGCCGATCGATGTGGAGGAGCAGCTTCACCTGGCCTTGCAGGCCGGCGTGCCGGGCCACCTCCGGGTAGGGCGGGACCTCCGGCTGCTCCAGGAGCCTGGGCTGGGCGGAGAGCCGGACGCTCGGCTGGGGCGGCGGCGGGGCGGTGCCCTCGGCCGAGTACGGCTTCACCTCTCGCGGATCGGCGGCCGCCTCGGGGGCCTTGCCGTAGAGGGTGTTGCCCACCCCCACCGCGAAGCCGCCGCCGCTGGTGGTGGAGGAGAGGGAGATGCCGACCCGGGGGACCGCCCTGGCCGCGGGCTGCTCCTCGGGCGGGGGCTCGTTGGGCGGTGGCGGGGGAGGGGGGATCACCGCCCGCGGCGGGGGCGGAGGCAGCTGGGCCATGGCCACCCGGCGGGGCGCGGGCCTGGGCTCGGGAGGAGGAGGCGGCTCGATCCGGGGCGGCTCGGGCGGCGGCGGGGACGGCTCCACCGCCTCGAAGGCCACCTCCAGCGGCGCCGGCCGGGCCGGCGGCCGGGGCCCGAGCCGGGCCGCCAGGGCCAGGCCGGAGGCGTGCAGGGCGGCCGAGACGACCGCGGCGCCGGCCAGCCGGCCGGCCCATGAGCCGAGGCCGGCCCCTGCGCTCACCGCGGTGCCCCCGTCTGGTCGTGGGCGATCTGGATGGCGAACTTGGTGAGCCCCTCCGTCTTCACCAGGTCGATGAGCGAGACCACCTCGCCGTGGGCCACCGCCCGGTCGGCTCCGATGAGGGCCCGTGCGTCCGGGCTCTTGCGCACCGCGGCCCGGACCGCGGCCCGGGCCGCCTCCCGGGTAACCGGCTGGCCGTCGAGGTAGAGCGCGCCGGCCTTGTCGATGGCGAAGGTGAGGGTGGGCCCCACCGTCTCGCCCCCGGAGGCGGCGCGGGGCAGGTCCACCTCGATGGCCTCCTTCACGATGTAGGAGGCGGTGACCATGAAGATGATGAGCAGCACCAGGGTGATGTCGACCAGCGGGGTGACGTTGATCCCGGTGATGGCTTCGTCGTCGCCGCCCTGCGGGGAGGCCATCTCGATCCCTCCCGCGCTAGGCCGCGCCCGGTCGGGCGCGAACACCCGGTTCCGGTCGCGCCACCCCGGCCAGCGCCGTCGCCCGGACGTCGTCGCGCGAGAGGTGCGATGCCAAGGCGTGGCCGATGGCCTCGCCGCGGGTGGTGAGGGTCCGGAGCCGCCGCATGTAGGCGTTGAAGCCCACCACCGCCGGGATGGCCACGAAGATGCCGACGGCGGTGGCCACCAACGCCTCGGAGATGCCGGCCATCACCGTCGAGGCCGCGGCGCCCCTGGGCCCGCCCACCGCCAGGTCGGAGAAGGCGCGGATGATCCCGACCACGGTGCCGAAGAGGCCGAGGAAGGGGGCGTTGTTGCCGAGGGTGCCCAGGAAGGAGAGCCCGCGCTCGTAGGCCGGCCGCGCCCCGGCGACGGCGCAGGCCACCGCCTCCTGCACCGCGGTGGGGCCGCCCTCCGCGGCCCCCAGCGCCGCCCGGGCCACCTCCGCCTCGAGCCCCTTGCGGTCCCCGACCCGGGCCCGCGCCTCCTCCAGCCGCCCCTCCTTGAGCAGGTCCAACAGGCCGTGGATCTCCGTCCCGCGACGCAGGAAGTAGAGCCCGCGCTCGAGGATCACGGCGATGGAGGCGACCGACAGGGCGGCGAGGAGATCCATCACCCACTCGGCGCCGGCGCGGGTGAAGAGGTGGAAGATGGCCTGTGTCATGGGTGCCTTTTCCCCCGGGCCCGGGCGGGCGCTCCTCTGCGCCTGCAGGGGAGGAACAACGCCGCGGCGGGCGAACGCCGAGGAAGAGCGCGAGCGAGCGGATCCCGCTCGGGCCCGCGAGAGAATCCGCTGTGGCTACGGACCGTTGACGTCGGGTCTCCGAGGGGCGCGTCATCTTGTCGCAGACGCGCGATCGATGGCGTCGAGCCGCTCGATGAGCGTGGGGTGCCCATGGTGCCAGGCACTGTACCAGGGGTGCGGATGGAGGTTGCCGAGGTTCTCGCCGTCGAGCCGAAGCAGTGCGCTCTTCAGCGCCTCCGGCGCCCGGGCGAGCTGCACCGCGAACCGGTCGGCCTCGTACTCCTGGCGGCGGGAAAGGGCTGCGGCCACGGGGGACAGCCAGAACACGAAGGAGCCTCCGCCCAGGGCGAGGAGCGCCACCGCCGCGTGCAGCGAGGGCGCCCGGAAGCCGAAGGCGGAGTAGAGCGGTGGCCAGGGGACGAGACGGGACAGCGCCAGGAGCACCAGGAACAGCCCCGCCGCGGAGAGGGCCAGCATCCGGTGGACGTGCCGCCGCCGGAAGTGGCCGATCTCGTGGGCCAGCACGCTCGCCGCCTCGTCGACGGTCATGCGGGCCACCAGGGTGTCGAACAGGACGATGCGCGGGCGGAACAGCCCGGTGAAGTAGGCGTTGGAGTGGCCGGAGCGGCGCGAGGCGTCCATGACGTGGAGCCCGCGATTCCTGAAGCCGGCCTCCTCGGCGAGACCGGCCAGGCGATCCTTCAGCGCGCCCTCGGGCAGGGGCTCGAAGCGGTTGAAGAGGGGCGCGATCAGCACCGGGTAGGCCCAGGTGAGGAGCACCTGGACGAGGAGCAGGAAGGCGAACAGCCACAGCCACCAGAGCGCGCCGGTGAAGCGCATGAACCCATAGGCGGCGTACAGGAGCGGGATCCCCAGGACCGCCTGGAGGAGGAGCCCCTTCAGCCGGTCGAGCGCCCAGAGCCGCGGCGTGGTGCGGTTGAAGCCGAAGCGGGCCTCGAGCACGAAGGTGCCGTACAGGGCGAGGGGCACCCCAGCCACCTCGCCGGCCAGCGCCAGCGCCGCCAGGTAGGCGGCGAAGAGATGGGCCCCGGTGAGCCCGGCGGCGGCGAGGCTCCGGTCGAGCCAGGGCAGGACGCCGGAGAGGAGCAGAACCAGCGTCGCCACCGCCGAGGCGAGCAGCGAGACGAGCGCGAAGCGGCCGCGGGCCAGGGCGTAGGCGCGGCTCCGGTCGGCGGTCTCGGGGCCGACGTGCCCGGCCAGCGCGAGCGGCACGCCACGCGCCCGGTGCGCCTGGCGCAGGTTGAGGACGAGGAGGCCGGCCTCGATCGAGTGCTCCAGGGCGAAGAAAGCGAGGAAGACGGGGACGACCGCGGATGCCATGGCTGGTCTTCTACCGCGGGCCCGGGGAGGGCGCAGCCGGGAGGTGGCCGGGCCGGATCGCGGGTAAGCTGGGGGCGTGGATGCCGCCCTCGCCGACCTCGCCGGCCTGCTGCGCCTGAACGGCGTACCCGTCTCGCCGGCGGAGGTGGCCGACGCCGTGTCGGCGGCGGCGCTGGTCGGCCTCTCGGACCGGGCCGGGCTGCGGGCCGCGCTCCGGGCCACCTTGGTGAAGCGCGCCGCCGACGTCCCCACCTTCGACGCGCTCTTCGACCACCACTTCGCCGGCGCCGGCCGGCTCCTTTCGAAGGTCGAGCGGGGGGTCGTGGCTGCCCTGGAGGAGGGGGGGCTGCTGGCGGGGGAGGACCTGGCCCGGCTGGCGGCGGCCCTGGCCGAGCTCGCCCCGCGCCTCTCGCCGCTCGCCCGGGCGGCGCTGGAGGGCGACGGCCTGCGCCTCTCCCGCCTCCTCTGCCAGGCGGCGCTGCGGCTCGACGTGGCAGGGGCGACGCCGGCCGCATCGGGATTTCTGGCCCGGCGGCTCCTCTCGGCGGCCGGGGGGGCGGCGCTCTCGGAGGAGCTCTCGCGCCTGGAGGCGGGGATGCGCGAGCGCGGCCTCTCGCCCGAGGCGCTGCGGCTTCTCTCCGGCCGGCTCGAGGCGGCGCTGCGCGGCGTGGAGGAGGCGGCCCGCCGGGCGGCGGAGGAGCGGATCGGGGCGGCCACGCTGCGGCGGCGCGAGGAGGAGCGGCGGGGCGGGCTCGGCGCCTTGACCCGGGAGGAGGCGCTGCGGGTGGAGGCCGCGGTGCGCCGGCTGGCGGAGCGGCTCCTCACCCGGCTCAGGCGGAGGGAGCGGGCCGAGAGGCGGGGCCCGCTGGCGGTGCGCCGCACGCTGCGGCGGAACCTGGGGCTGGGCGGCGTCCCGGCCCGGCTCGTCTTCCGTCCCCGGCGCCCGCATCGGCCCGAGCTGGTGGTGCTGTGCGACGTCTCGGAGTCGGTCCGTCACGCCACCCGGCTCATGCTGCTCTTCCTCTACACGCTGCAGACGCTCTTCAGCCGGGTCCGCACCTTCGTCTTCGTCTCCGACCTCGCCGAGGTGACCTCCGCGCTGCGGGCCGAGCACGACCCGTCGCGGGCCGCGGGCCTGGCGGTGGCGGCCCGGGCGGTGAGCCTCAACCAGAACTCCAACGCCGGCCGGGCCCTGGCCACCCTGGAGCGCCACCATCGCGGGGCGGTGACCCGTAGGACCACCTTGCTGGTGATCGGCGACGGCCGGAACAACCACCACGCCCCGGAGGCCTGGGCGCTGCGGGAGCTGCGCCGCCGGGCCCGCCGGGTCCTGTGGATGTGCCCAGAACCGCGCCCGCTGTGGGGGAGCGGCGACAGCGATCTGCTGCTCTACGCGCCGCACTGCGACCGCATCGCCGAGGTCACCACCCTTTCCGACCTGGATGGGCTCGCCGACGCGCTCCTGCCGAGGTGAGGTGGACGCCGACCGGCCGCCTTGCCCGGCGGGCCGCCTTCGCTTAGGTTCCGCCCTCGTGTCGGACCTCGTCTCGCTCGAGCGGCGGCGCGCCCCGCCCACCCTGGCCGGCCCTCCCGCCGGGAAGGTGTTCGTCCACACCTTCGGCTGCCAGATGAACGAGGTCGACTCGCTGCGCATGACCGAACTCCTGGCCCGTCACGCCTACGCCCCCGCGGCCACGCCCGAGGAGGCCGATGTCATCCTGGTGAACACCTGCGCCGTCCGGGAGAAGGCCGAGCAGAAGCTCCTCTCGGCGCTGGGGCGCTACCGCGAGGTGAAGGCGCGGCGCGGGGCGCTCATCGCCGTGGCCGGGTGCGTGGCCCAGCAGGAGAAGGACCGGCTCCTGGCACGGGTGCCCTACGTCGACTTCGTCTTCGGCCCGGACAACCTCTCCCGCCTCCCCGAGCTCCTGGTGCGCGCCCGGGCGCGGCAGCGGTTCGCCGAGACCGGCTGGATGCGGTCGGAGGAGTACGTCTTCCCCGCGGCCGAGCCGGAGGCAGCGCGGGGACGGGCCACCGCCTTCGTCACCGTCATGAAGGGCTGCGACAACGTCTGCACCTTCTGCGTGGTGCCCCATACCCGTGGGCGAGAGGTCTCGCGGCCAGCGGCCGAGGTCCTGGCCGAGTGCTCCCGCCTGGCCGGGGTGGGGGTGCGCGAGGTGACCCTCATCGGCCAGAACGTGAACTCCTATCGCGGCGGCTGCACCTTTGCCGTGCTCCTGCGCCGGGTGGCGGAGGTCCCGGGGATCGCCCGGATCCGCTTCACCACCAGCCACCCGCACGACCTCTCCGACGAGCTGGTCGAGGCCTTCCGCGACGAGCCCCGGGTGATGCCGCACTTCCACCTGCCGGTGCAGTCGGGCTCGGACCGGGTGCTGGCGCGGATGCGCCGGGACTACACCGTGGCCGGGTACCTGGAGCGATTCGATCGGCTGCGCGCGGCCCGGCCGGGCATCGCCGTGACCACCGACTTCATCGTCGGCTTCCCGGGCGAGACCGAGGAGGACTTCGAGGCCTCGCTGCAGCTCTTGGAGCGGGCCCGCTTCGAGCAGAGCTTCTCCTTCGCCTTCAGCGCCCGGCCCCACACCGCCGCCGCCCTGCGCCTGGGATCGTCGCCGGACTGGGCCGAGGTCCCGGCGGAGCTGGCCCGGGAGCGGCTGGCCAGGCTCCTCGAGGCCCAGCGCCGCATCGCCGCCGGTCACCTGGCCGGCGAGCGGGGGAGGGTGGTGGAGGTGCTGGTCGAGGGGCCGTCGGACGAGCCGGGGGAGCGGCTGGGCCGCACCCCGGAGAACCGGGTGGTGCACCTGAGGGCCCGCGAGGCAGAGGCACCGGCCGGGGCCCTGGTCAGGGTCCGCGTCACCCGCGCCGGCGCGAGCTCGCTCTCCGGCGAGCTCGCCGGCTGAGGGCCCGGCCCTCGCCGGGGGCCCCGCGTGGCTTCACCGCCGGCTCCTTGTCACCCCCCGGGTCGCGGGCTAGCATCCGCGGCAATGCCGATCGTGGCGAGCTTCGGGGGCGCCTCGCCCCGCCTGCACGGATCCGTGCTGGTCATGGAGGGGAGCACGGTGATCGGGGACGTGGAGATCGGCGAGGGCTCCTCGCTCTGGCCGGGCGCGGTGGTCCGGGGCGACGTCCACTCCATCCGCATCGGCGCGCGCACCAACCTCCAGGACCGGTCGGTGGTGCACGTCACCACCGACACCCATCCCACGGTCATCGGGGACGACGTCACCGTCGGTCACGGGGCCGTCCTCCACGGCTGCACGGTGCGGGAGCGTTGCCTGATCGGCATCGGGGCGGTGGTCCTGGACGGCGCGGTGGTGGGGCCGGACGCGCTGGTGGCGGCGGGCGCGCTGGTGCCGCCGGGCGCGGTGGTGCCGCCCGGCTCCCTGGCCATGGGCTCGCCCGCCCGGGTGGCGCGCCAGCTCACCGACAGGGAGCGCGCTCACCTCTTGGAGTCGGCGGCACGCTACGTCGAGCTCTCGGATCGGTATCGCGCCGAGGGATGGGGGAAGCGGTGAGCGCGCAGGAGGTCCTCGAGCGCTGCGCCCTGTTCAAGGGCTTCACCGAGATCGGCCTGCGGCTCTTCGCCGGCATCGCCCAGGAGAAGTCCATCCCGGCCGGGGCCCCGCTGTTCGTGGAGAACATGGTGGGCGAGTCGCTCTTCATCGTGAAGAGCGGCACGGTCCGGATCAGCCAGCGGGTCGACGGCGCCGACCGGGAGATCCTGCTGGTGGGGCCGGGCGAGCACCTGGGTGGCCTGGCCATCCTCAGCAAGACCGTCCGGCTGGCCTCGGCGGTGGCGGTCACCCCCTGCGAGGTCTTGGAGCTGGCCCACCGCGACTTCGTCCGCCTTCAGCCCGAGAAGCCGCAGGCCTGCCTCAAGCTGGCGCTGGCGCTGGCCGCCGACCTCGCGGCCCGGGCCGCCGAGAGCCGGGACCTGCTGCAACGCCTCGCCGCCCCTCGCTGAACCCGGGTGGGGTGGACGCCGCGCCCGGACTCCGGTACGAAGCTCGCCATCCGGTCCTGGCCGTGCCAGGGCCGCCGGGCGGCCTGGCGCCAGCCCGGCGCGGACGGGAGGCCTGGCGAACGGATGCTCGAGCACCTGGTCGAGATGGTCGGAGGCCGCTCCCTCCACGTCGGCTACGCGTTCGTGTTCGCCGCCCTGGTGCTGTGCGGCTTCGGCCTGCCCCTCCCCGAGGACATCATCCTCGTGACCGGCGGGGTGCTGGCCTGGCTGGCTTCGCCCCTCGACGTGGCCACGCTCCGCGGCATGCTCGATGATCACGGGCTCATGGGGATGGCGGCGGTGGGCCTGGCCGGGATCCTGGCCGGGGACTCGGTCATCTTCCTGGCCGGGCGGCGCTTCGGCTTCCGCGTCGCCGACTTCCCCCCCCTCCGAAGGGTGGTGACTCCGGCCAAGCTGGAGAAGGTGGAGAAGCTGATGCGCCGGCGGGGCAACATCGTGGTGGTACTGGCCCGCTACCTGCCGGGCATCCGTGCCCCCACCTTCTTCACCGCCGGGCACGCGCGCCTGCCCTACTGGGAGTTCCTGCTCTTCGACGGCGTGGCCGCCCTGGTCTCGGCGCCGCTCTGGATCTGCCTGGGGTTCTACTTCGGATCGGACATCGAGGCGGCGGCCCACCAGGCGCAGCGCTTCAGCCGCATCATCCTGGCGGCCATGGCGCTGGTGGTGGTGCTGCTGGCGGCCCGCTGGCTGCAGGCCCGCCGCGGCCAGGCCCCCGGCGGTGCCGGGCCCCCGAAGCGCCAGGAGGACGTCTACAGCTCGCGGCCGGAGATCCCGCGGCCGGGCGACGGGGACGACCCGCTCGACTAGCCCAGCTCGGTTCGCCCCAGGAGCCGGCGGAGGAAGCGGCGGACGGGGCCGGCGGCCTTGCCGGCGCGCGCCGGGGCGGGGGCCGGGGCGGGGAATCCGCCGGGCGGCGTGGTGGCCACCGGCCAGACGCCGGTCGCTCCCCGGGACAGGCCGTCGTCGAGCTTGCGCTTGGCCGCGGCCGGCCCCTCCTTGGCGGACATGACCACCTGCACCTTGCGGCCGGTGTTCAGCTCGCGGGCGGTCACGGTCAGCAGGCACTCCGCCCCCAGCTCGAAGGAGACGGCGATCTTCACCATGCCGCGGGGGCCGGAGGGGAGACCGGTGAGGCGCACCGTGCCCAGGTACTCGCACCCGGCCACGCGGGGGCTTTCCCCCTGCAGCACCACCAGCTCGAAGTCGGTCTGGCCATCGCGGGTGGTGGTGAGCCCGTACTGCTTGCGCACCGGCAGCGGGGTGTTCCGCTCGATGATGGTCTTCACCCGGTCGCCAGGCAGGCCGATGCCGATGGACATGGGAAGCACGTCGATGAGCACCACGCCCTCGGCGCTCCCCAGCGAGTGGGCCAGGAGCGCCGCGCCCACCGCCACCGCCTCGTCGGGGTGGACGGCGCGGGAGGGCGGCCTGCCGAAGAAGGCCGCCACCCGCTCGTGCACCAGCGGCATGCGCGACTGCCCGCCCACCAGGAGCACCTCGTCGATGTCCTTCGGGGTGAGCCCCTTGGCGGCCAGCACCTCCTGGCAGACCTGGATGGTGCGGTCCACCAGCGGCGCCACCAGCTGCACCACCTCGTCGCGGACCAGGGCCGTGTCCAGGGAGAGCGGGCGCCCCTCCTTCATGGCCAGGAAGGGGAGCTGGATGGGGAAGTCGGTGCGCTCGGAGAGGGCGCACTTGGCCCGCTCGGCGGCGTCGACCAGCCGGGAGAGCGCCACCCGGTCGCCTGAGAAGGGCTCGCCGGTCCTCTCCCGCCAGACCTCCAAGAGCCGCTCCACGATGCGGGCGTCGAAGTCCACGCCGCCCAAGAAGGTGTCGCCGCCGGTGGAGATCACCTCGAAGACGTTGTCGTTGAGCTCCAGGACCGAGGCGTCGAAGGTGCCGCCCCCCAGGTCGTAGACCAGGACCCGCTGGTTCACCCGCCGCCCGAAGGCGTAGGCCAGCGCCGCCGCGGTGGGCTCGTTGAGGATCCGCTCCACCTGGAAGCCGGCCAGGGCGCCGGCGTGGCGGACGGCGGCGCGCTGCCGCTCGTTGTAGTAGGCGGGGACGGTGATGACCGCGCGGTTCACCTCCTCGCCGACATGGTTCTGCGCCACCTCCTTCACCTCGCGAAGCACCAGCGCCGAGACCTGCTCCAGGGTGAGCACCTCCGGCCCGAGCTTCACCGCCGCCAGCCCGTCGGGGCCGGCCACGATCTCGTAGGCGAACTTGCTGCGGATGTCCTGCACCACCGGCGAGTCGTAGGCACGCCCCACCAGACGCTTGGCCCCCCACACCGTCTGGCGCGGGTTGGTGAGGAGCTGGGCGCGGGCCAGGTGGCCGACCACGATCCTGTTGCGCGTGTTGAGCGCCACGATGGAGGGAACGGTGTTGTAGCCCTCGCGCGAGGGGATGACGTAGGGCTTGCCGTCCTTGACCACGGCGGCACAGGAGTTGGTGGTGCCGAGGTCGATGCCGACGATGGTCCGGGACGGCTTGGTCACCGGTACCGGCTCGGGGGGGAGGTCGATGGCCACCCGCGCCGGGCCGGCCGAGAGCTGCTCGATGCGGTGGGGCTGGGACAGGTCCGCCTGGGCGACCGCGCCCGGCTCGCCGCCGCGCGGGGCCCGCGGCGGCGCCGGGGCGGCGGGCGGGCCGTCCGCCGTGGCCGGGAGCGGGGGCGGCAGGGGCGAGGGGGCTCGCGTCGGCAGCGGGGTGACGGCGGGGCGGGCGGCCACCGGCGCGGGCGAGGCGACCCCGGGGGCGAGCCCGCGCCGCTCGCGCAGGGCGATCATGCGCTCCACCACCCCCTGCGAGGAGGCGTCGAGCCGGGTGAAGTGGACGCCCATCCCGGGCGCCAGCGGAGGGAGCGCGCGCGCCGCGCTGTCCGGGGTCTGGACCCAGCGGACCTCTCCCTCGCCCCGGATCACCGTCTCGCCGGTGACCAGCCGGAGCTCCAGCGCCAGGGGCGTGCCCACCGGGCGCGGATCGCGGGTGCGGACGAACAGGCCACCGCGCGACATGTTGACCGCGTACCTCTCGACGAACTCGTCGACGCTGCCGTAGGAGAGCTTCACCAGCAGCCCGACCGGCTTCCGCTCGCCACCGCGTCTGTCGCCTGTCCCCTCCACTGGTGCGGCGATTATCCCTTCCGGGGTGGAAGGGGAGCAAGGAGAGCGTTCCCGGGACAGCCTGCGCCGCGGGCGGGGATCCGGCCCAGATCGCGAGCCCGCTGTCCCCACCTGCCCCACCGCGGCGCGGGTGTGCGCCGGGCGCGCCCACTCGCCTTGACGGTCCTACACGGCTTGCGTATACGTCCGCATGCTCAACCGCGACGAGCTGCGACTGGCGCTCACGTTCGACGACGTCCTCCTCCTGCCGGGCGAGTCGGACGTGCTTCCCAAGGCGGTCGAAACCTCGACCCGCCTGACCCGGAACCTGGGGCTCAACATCCCCATCGTCTCGGCGGCCATGGACACGGTCACCGAGGCGCGCATGGCCATCGCCATGGCGGCGGCCGGCGGGCTGGGCTTCATCCACAAGAACCTGTCGGTGGAGGACCAGGCCGCCCAGGTGGTCAAGGTCAAGAAGTACGAGTCGGCGGTGGTGGCGGATCCGGTGACCATCGAGCCCGACGCTCCCATCCGCCAGGCGGTGGCGCTGATGCGCGAGCACGGCATCAGCGGCATCCCGGTGGTGCAGCGGGGCCGGGCGGTGGGCATCCTCACCAACCGCGACCTCCGCTTCGAGAAGAACCTCGATCAGCGGGTGGAGCAGGTCATGACCCGCAAGCTGGTGACGGCGCGGGAGGGGGTGACCATCGAGGAGGCCAAGGAGCTGCTCCACCGGCACCGGATCGAGAAGCTCCTGGTGGTGAACGAGGACTTCGAGCTCAAGGGGCTCATCACCATCAAGGACATCGAGAAGATCTCCAAGCACCCCAACGCGGCCAAGGACCGGCTGGGCCGGCTCCTGTGCGGCGCGGCGGTGGGGGTGGGGCCCGACCGGGAGGAGCGGCTGGCGGCCCTGGTCAAGGCCGGCGTGGACGTGGTGGCCATCGATACCGCCCACGGCCACTCCCGGGCGGTGGTGGAGGCGGTCAAGGCCTCCCGCGCCGCCTTCAAGAACCTGGAGCTGGTGGCCGGCAACGTGGCCACCGCCGAGGCGGCCGAGGCGCTGTGCAAGGCGGGGGTGGACGCGGTCAAGGTGGGCGTCGGACCGGGCTCGATCTGCACCACCCGGGTGGTGGCCGGGGTGGGGGTGCCTCAGATCACCGCCGTCGACGACTGCGCCCGGGCGGCGGAGAAGTACGGGGTGCCGGTGATCTCCGACGGCGGGGTGAAGTTCTCCGGCGACATGGTGAAGGCGCTGGCCGCCGGGGCGTCCTCGGTGATGATCGGCTCGCTGCTGGCCGGGACCGAGGAGGCACCGGGCGACGTCATCCTCTACCAGGGGCGCAGCTACAAGTCGTACCGGGGCATGGGATCGATCGGCGCCATGAAGCAGGGCTCCCGGGACCGCTACTTCCAGAGCGACGTCTCCGAGGCGGAGAAGCTGGTGCCGGAGGGCATCGAGGGCCGGGTGCCGTACAAGGGGACGGTGGAGATGAACCTCTTCCAGCTGGTGGGCGGCCTGCGCAGCGGCATGGGCTACCTGGGGGCCCACGACATCGGCCAGCTGAGGACCCGGGCCCGCTTCGTCCGCATCACCTCCTCGGGACTGCGCGAGAGCCACGTGCACGACGTGATCATCGAGAAGGAAGCGCCCAACTACCGCGCCGAGTGAGCGCGCCCCTCCATGAGCGCCGACATCCACGCAGAGAGGATCCTCATCCTCGACTTCGGGTCGCAGTACACCCAGCTCATCGCCCGCCGGCTCCGCGAGCTGGGCGTCTACTGCGAGATCCACCCCTGCACCGCGACGGTCGAGGCCATCCAGGCCTTTGCGCCGCGGGGGGTGATCCTCTCCGGCTCGCCCTCCTCGGTGACCGCCGAGGGCAGCCCCCGGGCCGACCGCTCCGTCTGGGCGCTGGGGGTGCCGGTGCTGGGCATCTGCTACGGTCTGCAGCTCATGGCCCACGAGCTGGGCGGCAAGGTGGGCGGGGCCGCCCACCGCGAGTACGGGCCGGCCACCGTCGACGTGAAGGGAGGCTCGCCGCTCTTCGCGGGGCTGCCCCCGCGGCTCGAGGTGTGGATGAGCCACGGCGACCGGGTCGAGTCCATCCCGCCCGGGTTCGAGCCGGTGGCCTCCACGGCCAGCGCGCCCTTCGCGGCGGTGGAGGACGCGAGGCGGCGGTTCTACGCGGTCCAGTTCCACCCCGAGGTGGTCCACACCCCGCGGGGCAAGGACGTGCTGTGGAACTTCGCTCACCGGGTGTGCGGCCTCTCCGGCGCCTGGTCGATGCGGGCCTACGCCGAGGTGGCGGTGGAGCAGATCCGCGCCCAGGTCGGCGACGGCCAGGTGATCTGCGCCCTCTCCGGCGGGGTGGACTCGGCGGTGGCGGCACTGCTGGTGCACCGGGCCATCGGGGACCGGCTCCGCTGCATCTTCGTGGACAACGGGGTGCTGCGGGCCGGGGAGCGCCAGCAGGTCGAGGAGGTGTTCGGCAGGATGTTCCACCTGCCGCTGGTCACGGTGGACGCGTCGGCCCGCTTCCTCACCGCGCTGGCCGGGGTCACCGACCCGGAGCGCAAGCGCAAGATCATCGGGCGCGAGTTCATCGGGGTCTTCGAGGAGGAGGTGGAACGGCTGGCCGCACACGGCCAGCGGGCCCGCTTCCTGGTGCAGGGCACGCTCTACCCCGACGTGATCGAGTCGGTCTCCTTCAGGGGCCCCTCGGCCACCATCAAGAGCCATCACAACGTGGGGGGGCTGCCCGAGGTGATGAAGCTGGCCCTGGTGGAGCCGCTCCGCGAGCTCTTCAAGGACGAGGTGCGGCGCCTGGGCCAGGAGCTGGGGCTGCCGCCGGCCATCGTGCAGCGGCAGCCGTTTCCCGGCCCGGGGCTGGCCATCCGGGTGCTGGGCGAGGTCACCGCCGAGCGGCTGGAGATCCTGCGGCGCGCCGACTCCATCGTCCAGGCCGAGGTGCGCGCCGCCGGGCTCTACGAGCGGCTCTGGCAGGCGTTCGCGGTGCTCCTGCCGGTGCGGAGCGTCGGGGTGATGGGCGACGAGCGGACCTACGAGTCGGCCTGCGCCATCCGGGCGGTGGAGTCCACCGACGGCATGACCGGCGACTGGGCCCGGCTTCCCCATGAGCTGCTCGGTCGCCTCAGCTCGCGGATCATCAACGAGGTCCGCGGGATCAACCGGGTGGTGTACGACATCTCCTCGAAGCCGCCGGCCACCATCGAGTGGGAGTAGGTGGGCGGTTCTCCGCCCTGCGCCCCCCGTGAACCTCGCCGGCCGCGGGGGTGGGCCGCGTCGTTTGCCCGGGGGACGATCGGGGCTATCATTGCCGCCGGAACGGAGGCTCCGATGTCGCGACCGTCCCCTTTCCGCGCGCTCGCGCTCACTGCGCTCCTGGCCGCGGCGGGGTGCCAGGACTACAACTTCAATCCGGTCGGGCACTGCCTGATCGAGCCCGGCAACGAGCGGGTGACGCTCTCCGACATCAATACCGCCGACGTGCTCTTCGTGGTCGACGACTCCGGCTCCATGGGCGGGAAGCAGACGAAGCTGGCCGACAACTTCAGCTCGTTCATCGGCAACCTCGGGACCTACAACTCCAACCGGCAGGCAGCCGGCCAGACCCCGGTCGACTTCCACGTGGCGGTGACCAGCACCTCGATCTTCTACAACGCCCCCACCCTGGCCTACTGCCGAAGCGACTGCCCCGGCGTCCCCGCCGGCACGGACGTGTGCTGCAACACCTCGGGGAGCACGCTGCTCGGCCCCATGAAGACGGTCCAGAGGTGCAGCGGCGCCTCCGACACCTCCTGCGCGGCCGGCGCCTGCCGGGACGACTGCCTCACGCTCCTCGGCGAGTACGTCTGCTGCGACCCGAGCACCAAGGTCCCGGCACAGACGCAGGAGGTCCCCTGCGACACGGTGGGGGCGGCCTGCGGTGACCTCGAGACCCACTACTTCTGGGACCCTGCCAACCCCGGATGCACGCCCGGGGTCGCAGCCGACTACAGCCCTTATCCGGCGGGGACCTTCGTCGCCCTCGGGTCGAACCCCAAGGTCCTGAACTTCGACAAGAGCCTGTACACCTGCGCCACGCCGCCCTGCACCAACGACTCCGGGCAGACGGAGGCCCAGCTCGAGTCCTTCTTCTCCCAGAACGTGGCGGTGGGAACCTGTGGCTCGAACGAGGAGCAGGCGCTCCAGGCGAGCCGGCTGGCGCTGGAGAAGGCCGTGGCCGGCACCCAGCCCGAGACCTGGCTGCACGCCAACTCCAAGCTGGTGGTGGTGGTGGTCGGCGACGAGGACGACTGCTCCTCGCCGGAGGACGCCAGCAAGGGGATCATCCTCACCGGCAGCCCCGGCGCCGACAGCTGCGTGGCCGATCAGGCGCTGCCGGCCGATCAGCAGAAGGAGTACCCGGTCTCTTCGTTCGTGACCTACCTCACCGGGCTGGGGCGGCCGCTGGGCGCGGCCTTCATCGTCTCGGCCCGCTCCGGCACCTCGGACGTCTGCCAGGACGAGTCCTGCACGCCCGACATCTGCTGCGACACCCTTTGCACCGGCAGCGACAGCCTGTGCACCACCGACATCTGCGGCGGGCAGGCCCCGGGGAAGCGCCTGCTCGAGGCTGCCAGCGAGCTGCGCGCCCAGAACGCCGACGTGGTGGCCGGCTCGATCTGCGATCCCGATTTCGCCAACATCCTCGACCGGATCGCCGACATCGTGAAGCCGCCCTCGGGACTGGTGCTTCCCAGCCAGCCCGCCGACGGGATCGTGACGGTGCTGCGCATCGCCACCGCCAGCGGAAAGACCCGGAAGACCTGCGACGGCCCGGCCCCGGCCAGCCTGGACGCGGCCGGCGCCGAGGCGGCCAACTACGACTGGTGGTTCACGGCGTCGCGGGAGCAGCTGACGGACGACCAGCGGCACCCCACCGCCGCCAGCAAGTACATCTATATCAACCACGCCACCAAGAACTGCGAGGCGGACATCGGCGAGACCTACTCCGCCGACTACCTGGGCCGGCTTCCCTCCAGCGGCTGCCAGGGCGCCACCGCCGACGAGGCCGACGCTGCCTGCGTGGCGACGCTGGGCGGCCGGACCGGCGACTGGACCTGCTTCGCCGGCACCGATGGCGCGGGCGCCTGCGTGATCCCCACCGGCAACGTGGTCGGCACCTGCATCTGCGGCGCCCGGGGCGGCTCGGGCAGCGGCAACTGCCCGAACGGCTAGCACGGTGCCTGGGCCCGGGCGCTCCCGACGGGGGCGATCGAGGGCGAGCCCGGGACTTGCCTTCCCGCCGGGGACGGGCGACCCTGCGTCCACCGTGAGGAGCCTCGCCGCCCTGGCCGCCCTGGGTACCGCGCTGGTCGCGGGGTGCGATCACGTCCCCAAGGACGCGCTCCGCTCATGCAACGCCGAGGTGCGGGTGCTCCCGGCCCGTACCGACATCCTGGTGGTGGTGGACGACTCCGGCTCGATGACGGAGGAGCAGCAGAACCTGCGGGAGAACCTGGCCAGCTTCGTGACCGCGCTGGCGGCGAGCCCCGTCCCCCACGACTTCCAAATCGGCGTCACCACCACCGACGTCCTGGACTTCGACGGCCGGACCACCACCTACCCCACCGACGTCCCCCCCTACGCCGGCCTGGGCTACCCGATCCCCTATCCCAAGGGGGCGCTGGTGGCGGTGGACCCGGGTGCGCGAACCGATCCCGCCCTGGTGGGCAAGATCCTCTACGACCCCGCCACCGGCTTCGGCGGGCCGCGGATCCTCCCCACCGGATCGCCCACGCTGGTCCAGGACTTCGAGGCCAACGTGCTCCTCGGGGTGGAGGGCTCCGGAAAGGAGCAGCCCTTTCACGCGGTGGAGCTGGCCCTCACCGATCGGATCGCCGACGGCACGAACGCCGGCTTCCTCCGCGACGGTGCGCGGCTGGGGGTGGTGATCCTCACCGACGAGGACGACTGCTCGGAGTCGACGCTGCCGCTGGCCGGGTACTCGAACCCGCGCTGCCACGACCCGACCGTCAAGGCAGAGCGGCTCTGGCAGGTGTCCGCCTTCGCCGACTTCCTGGACGGTCCCATCGCCGGCGAGGCGCGCGCCCCGGTGCTGGCGGTGATCGCCGGCTTCGACCCTTCGACGCTGGCCCCCACCGGCTGCGCGACGTCGTACGACACGCCCGACCGGCTGGCCGAGCTGCTCGACCTGTTGGGCCCGGACCGTACCCTGCGTGCCAGCGTCTGCGATCCGAGCTTCGGCCCCGCCCTGCAAAGGGTCGCCGACCTGCTGGTCCCGCAGACGGTGCCGCTCGACGGCGCCCCGCCGGACTGGCACATGCTGGTGGCGGCCGTCCACCGGGCCGACGGCACCGCGCAGGCCTGCCCCGTGGCAGGAGAGGGCGACCCCAGCGCCTCCGCTGCCGGCGCGGTGTACGGGCCGCCCCGGTCGGGGCGCCCGCCCACGCTCACGTTCCAGGGGAGCTGCCGCCTGCACGGCGGCGACTCGGTCTCGCTGGGCGTGATCTGCGCAGGCTGAGTGGAAGCGACGAATAGTGAACTGCTTGGCGCTTGCGGTGTGCCGCGGCCTTGCGCACAATCCCCGGGTCCCACGTCGTTCAGGAGGTCCCTCACGACGCGCCGCATCAAGTTCCGGTGGCCCCCTCCGCTGCACCAGCGGGCGGCGCCCGGCCGGGGGACCGCCGTCGACCGAAGGCAGGGAGCACGCCCATGATCGCCGAGCCGGAGCCCATCCGCGAGTCCGTGGCGCAGAACCTGGTGTCGGTCTTCGAGGCCCAGGCGAGGCGGCGCGGCGAGGCTGCGGCGGTACGGCACAAGAGGAACGGGGGGTGGGAGGACGTGTCCTGGGCGGAGGTGGCTCGTCGGGCGCGCTGCGTCTCCGACGGGCTGGCGGCGCTGGGCATCCGCCCCGGAGACCGGGTGGCGGTGATCGGCGAAACCCAGCTCGAGTGGATCCTCGCCGATCTGGGCATCCTGGGGTCCGGGGCCATCACCGTCACCCTCTACC
>Ga0335071_10000912_pt1 | contig 31785 bp, 22 predicted proteins | sample Lox_Sample_15_FD_206724 | JGI IMG/M metagenome (GOLD analysis project Ga0335071, IMG submission 206724) | Soil microbial communities from Loxahatchee National Wildlife Refuge, Florida, United States - Lox_Sample_1.5 | ecosystem: Environmental > Terrestrial > Soil > Wetlands | place: USA...
TGCCCCGCCGACAGCGCCGGCACCGGCACTTCCCGAAACTCGATCTTGCCCGGCGAGGTCATCACTGCCTGTTTCATGATCGTCCCTCCTTGATCGGTGAATGGTCGCCCCGGCGTAAGAAGGCGAGGCGCATTCGGGCCTCCGCGTCGAGGGGAGCTTACCCTGCTCCCACCCGCTTGTGCTCGCCGGTGGGGCGGGTGGCGGCAGCCGGTTCGGCGAGGAGCGCCTGGACCTCTCCGAGGAGGTCGCCACGGGTGAACGGCTTGGGGAGGAGTCGGTACTCGCCGGAGTGGACCCGGCGGCGCAGCCCTTCGTCCTCGGAGAAGGCGGAGCACACCAGGATGCGGCCGCCCGGGTGGCGGGCCCGGAAGGTGGCGATGACCTCGCCGAGCGGCGCCCCGGGCATGATGACGTCGGTGAGGAGCAGGTCGACGTTGCCGAGCTCCTCGATGGCCCGCATGGCCTGCGTGCCGTCGGCGACCTCGTGCACCTCGTGGCCCGCCTCGGCGAGTGCGGTGCAGACGAGGGCCCGCACCCGGATGTCGTCCTCGGCGACGAGCACGCGGGCGCGCCGGGGGGGGGTGGTCGCAGCCCGTTCCGAGGCCGGGGGCAGGGCCCCGGGGAGGGTGAGGGTGACGATGGTTCCGGTTCCGGGCCGGGAGCGGAGCAGCACCTCCCCGCCGCCCGCCTCGGTGAGCGCCTTCACGCCCGAGAGCGCCAGTCCGGCGCCGCGCCGGGGCTCGCGCCCGGAGAGCGGCTCGAAGGCGCGCCGCCGCTCCTCGGGGTCCATTCCGAACCCGGTCTCGGACACCTCCAGGATGGCCGCCGGCGGGGGCAGCTCGGGGCGATCGGGCCGGGCCGCCCCGCCGGCCCGCACCGAGAGGAGCAGGGTCCCGCCGCCGGGCATGGCGGTGCGGGCGTTGAGCGCCAGGCTGAGCAGGATCTGCTGCAGGTGGCCGGGGTCGAAGTGGGCCCAGACCGGGCCGGCCAGGCGCGTCTCCACCTCGATGCCCGGCTGGAGCAGCCGCCGCAGCGCGCCGGCGGCCGCGCTGGTGACCCGGGAGACGTCGATGGGTCTGGGCTGGGACATGCCGGTGCGCGAGGCGAGCAGGACCTGCTGGGTGAGGGCAGCGGAGTTTCGGGCCGCCTCCCAGATCTGGAGGGCCGCCTCGGTCTCCTCGGGCCCGTTCAGCCGCTCGGTCAGCCACTCGGCGTTGGCCACCACCACGGTCAAGGTGTTGTTGAGATCGTGAGCCAGCGCCCCGGCCAGCCGTCCCGCCAGCTCGGCGCGCTCCGACTCGGCGAGCTGGCTGCGGGTGAGCTCGAGCTCCCGGACCGTGGCCACCGCCGTGTCGAGCGCCTGCCCGAGCCGATCGACGATGCGGCGCAGGGCCACGACCAGCATGACGATCGGGGGGAGGCCGCCGGCCAGCGCTGCGAGCCACTCCTGGCCGGCGGGGAGCGCCGGACGCGGTGTGCCAAGACCGGCCCCGCCGGCGAGCGCCGTCAGGGCCAGCGTCACGGTGACGAGCGCCGCCGCGCCCAGCGCGGCCCGCCCCCCGAGGAGCAGACCGCCGAGCGCCACGAGCGACAAGGCGTTCGCGAAGGCGACGGCGGTGGGGCGCAGGGAGGAGCAGGCGAGGATCACCACCGCGAAGTTCAAGAGCAGGAAGAGGAGGGTGCGCACCCGCCAGGGCAGGCGGCGGGCGGCGGCCAGGGCGGCGAGAAGCACCACGAGCACCCACCCCACCGCGAGGAGCGGCTGGTAAGCGGGCTCGGTGCGCGTAACCCAGCTGAGCAGGGCCGCCGAGAGGACTGCGCTCGAGAGTTCCCAGGCGATGAGGGCTCCGAGCGTCGACGCCCGCCAAGCGCCGATGGCCGAAGCCTCCGGGTGTGCACCGTCCGCCACACGCCACCTCGAGCACCACGCGGAAAGACACCGCGCGAGCGCGGGCCGGGCATTGCCGACCCACCTCGACCAGTGTAGCGCGTGGCCGCGGAAGGGCCGAACGCGGTCCGGTACTCGGATGGGGAGGGAGCGAATTGACCGGCCGCGGGCTCGGCCTCCCCCGCGGGGGCAGGCTACCTTCCCACCCGTTGGCCCGCGGTGCGCCTCGTGGCTACCGGCCCAGGCGGTCCTGGAGGATCTGGCGCACGAGGGCCGGATCGGCCGCGCCCTGGGTCTCGCGCATGGACGCGCCGAGGAGCACGCCGAAGAGCTTCTTCTCGCCGGCGCGGTAGCGTTCCACCTCGCGGGGGTTGGCGGAGAGGGCTCGCTCGACCGCCGCCACGACCGTGGTCCGGTCTTCCACCTTCTCGAGCCCCAGGGCCCTCATGCGCCCCTCGGGATCGCCGCCCTTCTCGACCAGCTCGGCGAGCAGCGTCTTGGCGGCCGCGGGCGCGAGCCGTCCCGCATCGACCAAGGAGACGAACCGGCCGAATGCGGCGCCTTCGAGCGGCAGGCGGTGGAGCGGGGTTTCCCCCGCGGCTCCGGCGAGTTCATTGAGCAGCCAGCGGGAGGTGGTTGTGGGCGGGGCGCCCGTGGTGATGGCCGCGTCGAAGTAGGCGGCGGCGTCGGGGTCGGCGGCCACGAGGTGGGCGTCGCCCTCGGGCAGCCCGAGCTTCTGGTACCGCTCGAAGCGGGCGGCTGCGGCTGGGTCGGAGGCACGGGATCTGGCCCGCTCCTCGTCCCGGTTCGGGGCCGCCTCCCGGCCGGGTGTAAGCGATCGCTTTTCCCGTGGCTTTCGCGGCTCGGCGGCGGCGGCGCGTGCTGCCCAGGTGTCCTTCAAGCTGATGGTCCGGTTCCACACCGGCGCGCCCTCACGCGAGTCGACGGGGTCGGCGAAGAAGTAGCCCTGGCGCAGGAACTGGTAGCGGCTGCCCGGGCTGGCATCGGCAAGGGCCGGCTCGACCCGGGCCCCTGGGGCGGCGGAGAGCGAGCGGGGGTTCAGGGCATCGAGGAAGTCGTGGAGGGCGTCCGGCTGCTCCACGTTGAACAGTCGGTCATAGAGGCGGACCACGGCCGGGACCGAGCGGGTGGCGTGCACCCAGTGGATGGTGCCGGCGGCGCGCTTGTCGCCCAGGGCGCCGAGGGTGGCCGGGTCGTAGCTGCAGCGCAGGCCGACGACGTCGCCGGCCTCGCCACGTACCACTCCCTCGCAGCGGATGACGCAGGCGCCGGCCAGGCGGACCTCGTGACCGGGGGCGAGCCGCTTCCAGTCGCGAGACGGGCTCTCGGTGAAGTCGTCCCGCTCGATGAGGAGTTCACCGCCGAAGGGCACTGGCCGCGAGCCGCGTTCCGGCATGCCCGGCCACCAGGGCAGGTCGAGAGTCAGCTGCTTGCCGAAGGGCCAGTTCTCGATCCGGACCGGCAGCGGGTTCAGGACGGCCAGGGCGCGAGGGGAACGGCCCTCCAGGTCGCTGCGGATGGCGTACTCCAGCTTGCCGATGTCGACGAGGCTGTTGTTCTTGGCCACGCCGATGAGGTCGGCGAAGTCCCTGAGCGCCTCCGGGGTGACGCCCCGGCGTCGCATCCCGGCCACGGTGGGCATGCGGGGGTCGTCCCAGCCGGAGACTCGCTTCTCGTTCACGAGCTGGAGGAGCTTCCGCTTGGAGAGGACGGTGTAGCCGAGGGCCAGCCGGGCGAATTCGTACTGGTGCGGCCGAGGATCGAAGGGGCCCAGGTGGTCGAGCACCCAGTCGTAGAGTTCGCGGTTGGATTCGAACTCCAGGGTGCAGATGGAGTGGGTCACCCCCTCGAAGGCGTCCTCGAGCGGATGGGCGTAGTCGTACATCGGGTAGATGCACCAGCGGTCGCCGGTGCGGTGGTGGTGGGCGTGGCGGATCCGGTAGAGGAGCGGATCGCGCATGATCACGTTGGGGTGCCCCATGTCGATGCGGGCCCTCAGTACGCAAGCGCCGTCCTCGAACTCGCCCCGGCGCATGCGGCGGAACAGATCGAGGCTCTCCCCGGGGGGGCGATCGCGGAAGGGGCTGTTCAGGCCGGGCCGCTCGAACGAGCCGCGTTGCTCGCGGATCTGTTCCTGGGCCTGGGTATCGACGTAGGCCTTCCCCTCCCGCACGAGCCGCTCGGCGCACTCGTACATGCGCTCGAAGTAGTCGGAGGCGTAGTAGAGGTGCTGGCCGAACTCGCCCCCCAGCCAGCGGACGTCCCCGATGATCGACTCCACGTACTCGGTCTCCTCGGTGACCGGGTTGGTGTCGTCGAAGCGCAGGTGGGTCCGGCCCCCGTACGCCCTGGCCAGGCCGAAGTTGAGCAGGATCGACTTGGCGTGGCCGATGTGGAGGTAGCCGTTCGGCTCGGGTGGGAAGCGGGTGACCACGCGGTTGCCGTTCCGACCGGTCCGGAGATCCTCTTCGATGATGTCGGCCAGGAAGTTCTGGGGTCGCGCGCTCGAGTTCATCTCGGGTGGATTTGGTATCCCACCGGGGCCAGGGCCGCAACCTCGCAGCGTTGCTGAGAAAGCGGGCAGCCGTTCGGGGGCGGGGCGGGGTGGCGGATCGCCGCGGGATCCGGGCCGCTCGTCCGGGTACCGGCAGGGTGTGCGGTTGATTGCTGGCAGGTCTGCATCGCAGACTTCGGCCCCTGGCAGGGAGGCGGGCGAGGGGGTCGATGAAGAGGAGGCAAGGTGGGCGACTCGGGCGAGAGCAGGCCGGCGTGGCTGGTCCACGCCGACGAGGTGGCGGAGGAGGAGGGGCACTACCGTCCGCCGTTCGACGCGGAGAAGCTGTCCTTCTCGCGCGAGCTGGGCCGTGCCACCGGCGCGGTGCAGCTGGGGATGTCGCGAGAGCGGCTTCCGCCCGGGCGGCGGACCAGCTTCACCCACGCCCATTCGCACGAGGAGGAGATGGTCTACGTGCTCGAGGGCGAGTGCATGCTCCGGCTGGTGGAGCCTGGCAAGCCGGCGCGGGAGATCCCCCTGCGCGCCGGGCATTGCGTCACCTTCCTGGCCGGGACGGGGGTCGGGCACTGTGCCTGGAACCGGAGCGACCGGGACTGTCTCATGCTGGTGGTGGCAGCGCGGAGCGCGAAGGACCGGGTCTACTACCCGGAGGATGGGGAGTTCGACGCCCACGTCGCCGCGAACCGGCCGGACCGGTGGTGGAAGCGCTGAAGCGCGGCGGGGAGCGTTTAATGAGGTGGCTGCCGAGCGCGGGCGACCTCGGTGAGGGCTTGCACGAGGGGGAAGCCGGAACCGGTCCCCTCGGTCCTGCCGGTCGCTCGTTGCGGGTCTGGGCGAGGGGGGAAGGACGGCCTTTGCGGAGGGCAGGCGGCGATGGGCACGCGCCCGGGAAGGAAGGGGGTGCGGCTCCCGGAACCGGGTCCGTGTCTTCGGCTCATCTCCCCGCCTCGTCGCGACCGGGGCCGGCCCAAGAGCCGCGCCTCCTTGCTTCACCCGGCCAATATCGTCGGGAGGTGTTTCCTGCACCGAAGCGAGGCCCACTGCTGCGGAGGGGTCCCGGTCGCTGCTCCATCGATCGGCTGGTCCACGAGCCGGCGCGGCTTGTCATCCTCACCGTCCTGGGCGATCCGGGAAAGGTCCGGTTCGCCTCGAGGAGCAGCTCGGGCTCGGCAGGAGGCTCCCCTCGCCCCGGGAAGCTCGTGCGCAAGGAACGCGCCGGGTGGCAGGGCCGATCGCCTACAGGGTCTTTCCCCCGTCGTCTCCGGCCGCCGCGGCCGGGTGTGCGCGCACCTGCACCACGGTGCAGCGCGCCAGGTCCCCGAGCCGTTCGGAGATGGCCCGGGCCAGGGTCTGGTCGCCGACCTTCACCGCCAAGGCGATGACGTTGCCCCCCACCCAGGACTCCTTCGACCGCTGCACCTCGCCGCCGAGGGAGACGGCATCGCCGCTCACCCAGGCGTTGCCCTGGATGAAGACGTTCCCGCCCACGCTGTTGACCGAGCCGTTCACGCGGGCGCCGGGCTCGAGCACGAGGTCGCCACCGAGGGCCATGGCCTCGTCCACCTCGGCACCGCCGCGGATGACGACCCGGCCGCGCAGGGCGGTGACGTGCTGGAGGTGCTCGCCGGGCTGTACCACGGCGTCCCGGCCCTGGGTGAACCGCTCGCCGGGACCCACCTCCACGGTGCAGGCGCCATCGCCTCCCCGGGCGGGCGGAGCGAAGGCGACGAGTACGGCGGCGACGGCGGCGTGCAGGGTCATGCGGGCCTCCCCGGTGACGAGAGTCCGTACGCAGGCCGCGGTTACGCATTTCAGGAACCGCTGCGCCTCCCCATCCGGGCGTTGTTCCTTGGGGGAGCAGGGGATGGAGGCGATCGTGTGGGGGAAGGCGCTGCCCCGTCGCCGCAGGAGGTCCCGCCCCCGTGGGCGGGGTCATCCCGGATCGCATCTCGACGGGCCCGTTCTTCTCGGCCTTCCCTCGGGCGAGGAGGGCCTTCGAGGACCGAAGCGCTCGCGGGCGGCAGTGGGCACGCACTGCGAGTGATCGCGCGGGATGCGGCGCAGGCGCTGGTTGCAGCCTCACGAGCACCGCCGGAGCTATGGGGCGTGCCGCGGTGAGTGGGGCACGGGCCGGCCGCGGCCGCTTCGAGGCGAAACCGTGGCGGCAGCGCGGGGCGCGCGGACGAGAGCTCGATCGTTGGCAGCGCCGAAGGAGCGCCGGCCGGTGGAGTCTGGGGCGAAGGGGGTCGGTAGGGACCGAAGGAGGGTCAGATGAGCCGGATGGCGGCGTCGAGCCGCCCCAGGGTCTCCTCACGGCCCAGGATCTGGATGACGTCGTACATCCCGGGAGAGGCGGTGCCGCCGGTGAGCGCCACCCGGACAGGCTGGGCCACCTTGCCGAGCCCCACCCCGCGCTTCTCCGCCGCGCTCTGAAAGAGCTTCTCGAGGGCAAGGGTATCGAGGGCGGCCAGGCCGGCCAATCCCTCGCGGATCTCCTCCAGGATGGGCCTGGTCGCGGCGGTGAGGAGCTTGTCCTTGGCCTTGGGGTCGAGGTCGGGGGGAGCGTAGAAGTAGCGGAACTGCTTCACGTAATCGGCCAGGGTGGCGGCCCGCTCGCGGGCGACCGCACAGATGTGGCGCAGCTTCTCGTCCCCGAGGGCCGGCAGGCCGGCGGCCTGGAAATAGGGTAGGGCCAGGCTGGCCAGCTCCGCGTCGGAGAGCCTCTTCAGCCACTCGTGGTTCACCCAGGCCATCTTGCCCGGGTTGAAGACGCCCGGCGTCTGGCCCACCTCGCGGAGGTCGAAGACGCCGACGAGCTCCTCCCGGGTGAAGATCTCCTGGTCGCCGTGAGACCAGCCCAGCCGCACGAGGTAGTTCACGACCGCCTGAGGGAGGTAGCCCATCTCCCGGTAGGCGATGACGCTGGTGGCGCCGTGGCGCTTGCTGAGCCGGGTCTTGTCGGCGCCGAGGATCATGGGGAAGTGAGCGAAGGTCGGGACTGGATGGCCGAGCGCCTGGTACATGAGGATCTGCCGGGCGGTGTTGTTGACATGGTCGTCGCCCCGGCCGACCAGGTTCACCTCCATGGTGACGTCGTCCACCACCGCGCCGAAGTTGTAGAGCGGCACGCCGTCGCCGCGGAGGATGACCTCGTCCTGGAGCGTGTCGTGGGGCGTGGAGATGGGGCCTTTGACGAGGTCGACGAAGGTGGTCTGGCCGGTCTCGGGCACGCGCAGCCGGACGACGTGGGGGCGGGAGGGGTCGAAGGGCTTGTCGCGGCAGGTGCCGGGGTACTTGAACTGGACCTTGGCCGCCTCGGCGGCCTTTCGTTGGCGGTCGAGTTCCTCGCGGGTGCAGTAGCAGGCATAGGCCTTGCCTTCGCGGATGAGCCGCTGGGCATGGGCGCGGTAGAGGTCGAGCCGTTCCGTCTGGAAGTAGGGGCCGTGCGGCCCGCCCACCTCCGGTCCCTCGTCCCAGTCCAGCCCCAGCCAGCGCATCCCCTCGAGGATGGCGCCGACCGCCTCCCGGGTGGAACGTTCGCGGTCGGTGTCCTCGATGCGGAGGATGAAGACGCCGCCCATGCGCCGTGCCCAGAGCCAGTTGAAGAGGGCGGTGCGGGCGCCGCCGATGTGCAGGTAGCCGGTGGGGGAGGGGGCGAAGCGTACGCGGGGCTTTTCCATGGGGGGCGGACGGTACCATAGGTGGGCGCCCCGCGCCGCGCACCCGGCCGCTCAGCGCACCAGGACCCCGGCGTAGCCCACCACCTGCTCGTCCTCCCCGTTCACCTCGCCGGAGTGGGCGTAACGGACCAGCTCGGCGCTCCTCGCTCCCAGCTCTCGGGCGGCGAGCAGCATGATCACCGCTGGCACCACCCCGCACATGGAGATCTTCTCTTCGTGCACCCGGCGGTAGAGGCCGTCGGCGTCGAGCTTGAGGAGCGGCTCGAGCGCCCGCTGGTCGGCGGCGCGGGCCTCCTCCGCGGGCAGGTAGTGGCTCATGTCCGAGGAGGCGATGAGCAGGGCGCCGGCATGGCCGGCGGCCGCGGCCACCGCCCCGGCCAGCCGCTCACACTCCGGGTATGACAGATGGGCGAGGCACAGCCCGGCCAGCTGCAGCTCGGGACGGGTCCGCTGCAGGAAGGGGAGCTGCACCTCGAGGGAATGCTCGCGGGCGTGGGCGGCTGCGTCCAGGTCCACCCCCGGGGCGCCGGCCAGAGCCTGGCAGACGGTCTCGTCCCGCGGCACCTCGCCGAGCGGCGTACGCCAGGCCGCCGCGGGGGAGAGGGCCGCCCGGGCGAAGCCCAGGCCGGTGTGGTTCGGGCCGAGCACGATGACGCGGCCAGGGAGGGCGGCGCGGGCGTAGGTCACCCCGGCCACGGCGCCGGAGTAGACGTAGCCGGCGTGGGGAGCGAGCAGGCCGAGCGCCGGGGCGGGGGTCGTGGCCCCTCCCGCCGATAGCAGTCGGTCCACCGTCGAGGCGAGCCTTGCCGCGCCCGCCGGGTAGAACGCTCCTGCCACCGCCGGCTCCCGAATCATGGCCGGGATGGAGTATAACGGGCCTGATGGGTCGAAAGACGGTCCTCATCGTGGACGATTCCCAGGCCGTCCTCGACGCCCTGACCGCGGCGTTCGAGGATGCCGGGTATGACGTCTCCTGCGCCATCGACGGCGAGGAGGTCTTCCGCAAGATGGCCGCCGCCAACCCGGACGCGCTCCTTCTCGACATCTACATGCCGAAGCTGAACGGGGCGGACGTCTGCAGGCTGGTGAAGGCCCATCCCCACTGGAAGAAGACCTTTCTCGTGCTCATGTCTTCGCGCCTCAGCGAGCGCGAGACCGACGTCTACCGGCGCATCGGTGCCGATCAGGTGCTGAAGAAGCCCTTCGACCCCGCCTACGTGGTAGGGCTCGTGGGTCGGGCGCTGGCCGCGTCCGCACCCTGACGGGCGCCGCCCAGGCCGGCCCGGCAGTCCCGAGGGGAGGGGCTTACGGGCAGGAACTGCCCGCCACCTTGAAGGTGGCGGTATTGGAGGACTGGGGGCCGGGCGGGTTCCAGACCGATAGCAGGTAGGTGGTGTCGGCCAGGGCGCTGCGGGTATCGAACACCACGGTCATCTGGGTCGGGCCGCTCACGGTGATGCTGGTGGCCGAGACCGGGGTCCAGCTCTGGCCGTCGACCGAGTACATGAGCTGGGAGACCGGGTTGCCCTGCGCGTCGGGCAGGGCGAAGTTCGTGCCGGTGATGGTGATGGTCGCTGGGGTGTTGTTCTGGACGGCGCAGGACGGGCTCACCCCGGTGATCGAGGGCTGGCCAGGGAGGACGGTGAAGGACACCTGGTTGGAGGCGGCGGCGCCGGGGTTCTGGAGGGCCAGGGCGTAGACGCCGGTGTTGAGCCCGGCGAGCGGCACGGTGACGGTCGCGGTGGTGGCGGTCAGGGCGCTCGGGACGAGGGACAGGTTGGTGCCGCCCGGCCCGGTGAAGAGGACGTGGGTGGTCCCGCTGCCGTGGAGGTTGGCCGCGGTGAGCACCACGGCCGGGCTCGTTCCCTGCTTGCCACCCGCAGGCACGGCGGAGCGGAGCACGGCCACGTTCGACATGACCCGGAACTGGAAGGCCGAGGAGGAGCCGGAGGGGTAGGTGACGTAGGCCGAGTACAGCCCCTCCGGCTGGCCGGCCAGGCTGACGGTGCCGGTGACCAGGCTGCCGGTGGAGGACACGCCGGTGGCGGAAAGGGCCGAGCCGACGGGCGGCAGGACCACGATGCCCACCCCGCTCGTGGGGATGTTGGTGCCCTGGAACTGCAGGGTGGCGGTGTCGCCCTGGTAGGGGGGAGTGGGCAAGACGCTCAGGTTGCTGACCACCGGTGGATTGGCGAGCGCCGTGAAGGTGAGGGAGTTCGAGGGGGTGCCGGCCACGCCGTTGCGGACGGTGACCGTGGCGCTGCCGCTCTGCAGCGCGTACTGGGAGACGAGGAGGTGGGTGGCATCGACATAGGTCGTGGGCACGGCGGCGGCGGAGCTCGAGCCCCAGGCGAAGTAGACGATGGAGGTGATGTCGAAGCCGGTGCCGATGGCGGTGATGTCGGTGATGGCGCCGCTCTGCCCCGAGGAGGGGCTGAGGGTGACGAGGACCGGGCTGGAGCTGACCACCTGGAAGCTCAGGGAGTTCGAGGCCACCGCCCCGTCGTTCACCACCCAGAGCTTGTAGCGGCCCGGCTGGAGGGTGGTGGCATCGAGCCGGCAGCTCAGCCCCTGCCCGACCGCGGTGGTGGGCAGGGCGGTGTCGGGGACGTCCGGGTCGCTGCTCACGTGGCAGAGGCTCGTGTCGGTGAAATCGGTGCCGCTCACCGTGAGCAAGGCGATGGTGCCGGTGGTGACGCTCGTGGGGGCGACGCTGTCGAGGTTGGGGGCGAGCGAGACCACGTCGAAGGGGAGGGCATTGGAGATGACGTGGTCCGGGTTCACGAGCCGGAGGTCGAGCTCGGTGATGGGGACGTCGGAGAGGTCGAGCTGGACGGAAAGGTGCGAGCTGTCCTGGAGGGTGGTGTCGTAGGTGGCGGTCCCGGCCAGGGAGACGGCGCGCAGGGTGGCGCCGGAGGCGAAGCGGTCGCCGGTGACCGTCACCGTCACCGGCGCCAGGGAGCCATGGAGGGCCTGGGAGGGCGAGACGCTGCGGAGGTAGGGGGCGACCGCGGTGGTCGGCCCGCAGGCGCCGTCGACGCAGCGCTCCCCGGCCGCGCAGGAGGTGTCGCAGCGGCCGCAGTGGGCCGGGTCGTAGTTGAGGTCGACGCACTGCTGCTCGCCGCAGGTGGCCTTGCAGGCGGAGAGGTCCACCGAGGAGGAGCTCTTGCTGCAACCCTCGGCCGAGAGGAGGGCGAGCAGCGCCAGCCCCCCCAGGCCGGCACCTTTGCCAAGGGAGCGGCCGGTGCCGGTCTTGGCGGTGCGCAGCGACCGGCGGGCCCGGCCGCGCCGGGAAAGCGGGACGAGGACGAGGAGGAGGAGGGCGGCGAGCGGGCTGCCCGATCCGGTCCCGCAGCCGCAGCCGCCGGAGGAGTGGCTGGAGGCAGCGGCGGTGTCGCGGTGGGTGACCGGGTAGCACTGTCCGTCGGAGCAGGCGCCCACCGGGCACTTCACCAGGGTACAGGGGTCGTCCTGGCAGGCGCCGGCCACGCAGGATTGGCCGGCGCCGCAGAGCTTGCCCTCGCAGGCGTCGGCCTGGCAGGTTCCGTTCTGGCAGATCTGGGAGGCCGGGCAGCTCACTCCCTGGCAGGGATCTCCCTCGCAGAAGCCGTCCACTCCGCACACTTGACCGGACGGGCAGGTGACGTAGACGCACGACTGCACGCAGTCCCCGGCCCGGCAGAAGGTGCCCACCGGGCAGGCCACGCCGCCGCACGGGTCGGCGACGCAGCTCCCGTTCTGGCAGATCTGGCCGGGGTCACAGCCGCCCAGGTAGCAGCCGCCGCCGGTGCAGCCACCGCTCGAGCAGACGTCCCCGGTGGCGCAGGTGATGCCCTGGCAGGGGTCCAGGCACTGGCCGAACTCGCACACCTGTCCGGCCTGGCAGGTCACCGCGCCCGACCCGCACCCGCCGCGGGCGCAGGCGCCGTTCACGCAGTCGAATCCCTCCGGGCAACGCGACTCGACCCCGCACTGCGAGGGCACGCAGACCCCGCTCACGCAGGTGAAGTTGGGGCTACACAGCTTGTCCGGGTTCTCGTCCACCTGCCCGTCGCAGTTGTTGTCCTTGCCGTCACAGACCTCCGGAGAGGGCAGGATCCAGCCGCTGCACTCGCCCATGATGCCCGCGGTGCAGGAGCGGACCCCGTCCTGGCACACGCCCTCGGGAGCGCCGGTGACCGGGTCGCGGGCGATGTTGGGGATGCGGCAGACGCGCGAGGGATCGTTCGGGGCCGGGCAGGTGTTGCAGGCCGGCTCGAGGTCGTCGGCGATGCCGTTGCAGTCGTTGTCCTTGCTGCTCGTGCAGTCGAGCGGGAGGGGGGTCTGCTCGCCGGAGCACTCGCCCCAGCTGTCGTTGTGGCAGGTACGGGTGCCGCTGTGGCAGACGGTGAGGTCGCTGGGGGACCCGAGCGGCGTGCCCAGGACGCTGCCGGGGGGGCCGTCGTAGCAGGACTCGGTGGCCCCCTCGACGCAGCCGCAGTTGATGACCCCGGAGCAGGTCATGTCGGTGGTGGAGCCCGAGCCCTCGCACACCTGGGTCATGGGGAGGATCTCGCAGCTGGCGTAGACCGGGTTGTTGCGGTCCTGCCAGGCGGAGGGCGGGCACACCTGGCAGGCGCCCCACACGCCGCTCTGGCAGCTGGCCACCCCGGCCTTGCAGATGCCGCGCGGCTGACCGCTCGTCGGGTCGAGGCTCGAGGCCGGCCCGGTGTAGCAAGGGCCGGAGAGGGAAACCCAGGCCTTGGCGTTGTTGTCGTAGGTCTGGTCGACGTGCCCGCTGCAGGCATCGTCGAGGCCGTCGCAGACCTCGGTCGAGGGCAGGACCTCGCCCACGCAGGCAGACATCCCGAAGCTGCCGTCGGACCGCTGGATGCAGGAGCTCACCCCACCCCGGCAGATGCCCACGTTCAGGGTGCTGGGCGGACCGTCGTAGCAGTCCTGGTCGAGCCCGTCGTCCACGAGGCCGTTGCAGTTGTTGTCCTTGCCGTCACACACCTCGGGCTGGGGATAGTTTAGCTGCTTGCAGTAGGGCTGGCCGTTCTGGTCGCAGCTCATCACTCCCTTGGCGCACTCGCCCAGGAGGCCGGTGTTGCAGGAGACGCCGCTCTCCACGCAGCTGGCGCCGAGGTTGAAGAGGGTGTTCAAGACCGCCCGGCTGCCGGCCACCACGAACGACCCGTCGGTCCCGGAGTAGCTGTGGCCGGCGAGGTAGACGACGGTGCCCCGCCCGCCGCTCGCGGGGATGAAGGAGAACACGTCGTAGTCCGGGTGGGTGCCGTCGGAGATGAGCTGGACCACGGCGGGCTTGTAGGCAGAGGGCTTGTAGTCCTCGATGGCGCCGCTCGTGGCGAGGAAGGGGTAGTCGCCGATCTGCATGAGCGGCGAGGGGAAGCCGGTGCGGAGCACGGAAGTGTCGGTGGGGCTGTCGTTGGTCCTTCCCCGGCTGTCGGTGTAGGTGGGCCAGAGGTTGATCCAGAATCCGGTGGGCGCGTTGGTCTCGAACTGGGTGTTGGCTCCGCCGGCGCCGTAGGTGGTGCCGTAGCTGGCGGTGCTTCCGGCCCGGGCGAACACGCCCTCGAAGCTGCCCAGCCCGGCGCACTCGGCGAAGACGTCGTGGCCGGCCGAGGAGAACGAGCCGATGGTGGCGAGGGCGGCGGCGATGGTGCTGGCGCCGTACTTGTTCTGGCAGGGGCAGGTGCTGCTGCTGAAGCCGGTGCAGTCGCTGCAGGAGCTGGGCGCGGCCCAGTGGGGTACCCAGAGGATCTGGTAGCCGTTCTTGTAGAGGTTGGTGGTGGTCCAGTCGCCCGGGGTGCTGGGCAAGAAGTCCTCCATCACCAGCCGGTCGTAGATCTGTCCGTGGGTGCCGGTGGCGGTTCCGCCTGCCCCGGCGGTGTCCAGCCCGGCGTGGGTCAGGTAGCCCTGGATGACCGGCTCGGCGTTCTTGTTGCCGGCCCCGTCGCTGCCGATATCGAGGAGCGCCAGCTTGGGGGGCGCGGCCCCTCCGGCGCTCCAGCCGCCGGCCATGGTCTTCGCCACGTTCCCCTGGAAGGCCACGTTGGCCACGTGCAGCTTCACCGCCGAGAAGGTGGCCTGGTAGGTCTTGAGGACGGTGACCGCCTTGTCGAAGTCGGAGCCGTCCACGACGAAGGGGCCGCCGCGGTAGTCGATCTTGCTGCCGGAGGTGGGAGCGCTGGTGGAGATCCCCCCGGCGGCCCAGTCGTAGCGGAGGACCGGCGGCCCGCCGTTGTACTGGACGGTCAGGTCCACGTCGGTGGTGGTGGTCTTGGCGGGGTTGATGACCCAGTAGACGGCGATGTTGTTGCGCACGAGCTGGTACACGAGGCCGTAGGCTCGGATGACATCGCCCGGGTCCTTGGTCTGCGGGCAGCTGAAGGGGGTGTACCCGGTCCCGCTGGAGTCCTTGTGCAGGTCGTCGCTCATCGACTGGTAGCAGACGTCCATGGGGATGATGATGGAGTTGCGCGAGAACGTCTTCAGGCCGGGCGCCATGGTCCCGCAGGTCGGCGCCAGCAGCGGGACCACGCCGGCGAGGAGGGCCAGGCGTAACAGGCCGGCCAGCAGCCGGCGCCGGGAGGTCGGACGGGACAGGATCATGATGGCGCTCCTGAACTGCGAGGATACCACGTTGACCATCCGTGCTCTCAGGGACACACCGTCGAATCGGCAGGTCGGATGCCGCCGCACATGGGCGCGAGAGGGCGTTGACGGGCCCACCTCGGCGTGCCATGTCGAGCACCGGTGACGATCCTCCCCAACAACCCGGGGTGGCGCCCGCCGGAGCGGCCGGCGGTGCTGGTTCTCACCTGGGCCAAGGCCATCGGCGCGCTGGCCGTGGCCCGGGCCGTGTCGCTCTTCGAGCCGAGCGGGATCCTGGCCGCCAACCTGGCGGGCGTGGCAGCGTTTTTTTTCATCGTCCTGCCCGATGCGCGGCTCCGGGACCGGGGCGAGGGCTGGGAGGATTACGGCCTGCCCGCGGCCTCGGTGCGCCATCCCTCCACCTGGTCGGCCTACGGGCGCGGGCTGCGAGCCGGCCTCATCTCCGCGGCGGTGGTGCTGCCCGTCTTCGGGCTGCTGTTCGCCTCCTACGCCTTTCTTCTGCCCCACCTCTCCCCGGGCCTTTCCGCGGCCCTGGCTCCCTACCCCCGCCCCGGGCGGCTGGCCCTGCGCCTTCCTCCGGCGCCGCTGCTCCAAGCGGTGCTCCAGCTCCTGGTGGTGGCCCTCCCCGAGGAGCTCTTCTACCGCGGGTGGATGCAGACCTGCTGGGCCCGGACGGCGCCGGGGCGGGGGGTGGCGGTGCTGGGGGCGCGGCTGGGAGCCGGCTTCGTCCTCACCCAGCTCCTCTTCGCCGCCGGCCACCTGGTGAGCCTCGAGCCGTGGCGCCTCGCCACCTTCCTCCCCGGGCTGTGGTTCGGCTGGCTGCGGGAGCGGAGCGGCAGCGTGGTGGCGCCGGTTTTGGCCCACGCCCTCTCGAACCTGTTCATCCGCACGCTGGAGGCGTCGTTCTACGGGGGCTAGGCTTCGGGAAGGGAGGGGCGGCGCTGCGCGCCGGCCTTCCGCCCGCTACGGATCGTCCATGCCCGGCAAGATCCGAGAGATGCTGGAGGACCTGGAGGAGCGCACCCTGCACCCCCGGGCGGCGCGCTCCTCGAAGAGCCGCGGGCGGGAGCGGCCCGAGGAGCCGGACCTGGAGCGCCCGGCCTACCAGCGCGACCGCGATCGCATCGTCCACTGCAAGTCGTTCCGGCGCCTGGCGGGGAAGACGCAGGTGTTCTTGGCGCCCCGCGGCGATCACTACCGCACCCGGCTCACCCATACCCTGGAGGTGGCCCAGGTGGCCCGCTCGGTGGCCCGGGCCCTACGGCTCAACGAGATGCTGGTCGAGGCCATGGTGATGGGCCACGATCTGGGCCACACCCCCTTCGGCCACGCCGGCGAGCGCCTCCTCGACGCGGTGGTCCCGGGCGGCTTCCACCACGTGGTCCAGTCGCTGCGGGTGGTGGAGGTGCTGGAGAAGGAGGGTCGCGGCCTGAACCTGACCGCCGAGGTGCGCGACGGGATCCTCCGCCACAGCAAGGGGAGGGGGAACGTCCTGCTCAAGGGCTCGGGCCAGAAGGCGCTCACCCTGGAGGCGGAGATCGTCCGCATCGCCGACATCGTCGCCTACGTGAACCACGATCTGGACGACGCGGTGCGGGCTGGCCTGTTCGCCGAGGAGGACCTGCCCGCCGACGTCCGGCGGGTGCTGGGAACGGGCCGGTCCGGCCGCTTCGCTACCCTGGTCCACGACCTCATCGATCGCACCGACCTGGATGCGGGCGGGCACGTGGAGATGTCGCCCGAGGTACACGGGGCACTCCTCGCCTTGCGCGACTTCCTCTACGCTCGCGTCTACGAGAACCCGGTGGTGCACGACGAGTTCCACAAGGCGCAGCGGATCCTGCGCGACCTCTACGAGTGGTCTCTCGAGGATCCGCAGCGGCTGGCCAGGCGGCACGGGGTGGTTCCACGGGAGGGGGAGCCGGTCGAGCGCGCGGTCACCGACTGGCTGTCGGGAATGACCGACCGGTTCGCCATCGCCACCTGGGAGGAGCTGTTCGTGCCCCGGCCCTGGGGGATCGTCTGAAGCCGGTCCGGCGGGCTAGCCGTTGAGGGTCGAGACCGTGACCTGGAGGGCCCGGCTCACCGACACGACGCTCGCCTCCGGGACCTCGATGAAGCCGTTCGGGGCGGTGAGGTGGGAGGCGAAGCAGACGGCCTTGACCCGCCGATGGGGGCGGACCCGGGGATCGCTCTCCGGCGTCTCCAGGGTGATGCCGTCGAGCGGGCAGGGGACGATGCCCTCGAGCAGCGCGTAGAAGAGCGGGCCCCCGCGGCGGGTTCCGGCGAGCACCCGCCCGTTGGTGGCCACGAAGTTGAGGCGGGAGGGGCGTTGCTCGCCGGCCTCCCGGGTCCAGGTCTCGAGCTGCCGCACCGTCCGGGCGAGCGCCCGGCCGGCGGCCCGGGCCTCGAGATCCAGGTCGTCGAGCTGCCCCTCGTCCTTGAGCAGCTTCAAGAACCACATGAAGGCATGCTCGCTGTCGGTATCGCCCATGATGTTCCGGCGGAGGAAGTCGGGCAGGCCTTCGAGCAGGCGGGGCCGTACCCGGTCGAACGCGCCCACGGTCCCGTCGTGGGCGAACAGCCAGCGGCGGAAGCGGAAGGGATGGGTGTTCTCGTCCTTGGTCTTGCCCACCGTGGCCCGGCGGGCGTGTACCACGAGGGCCTCGGAGTCGATGCGGCCGACGAGGTCGGGGAGGGAGAGGAGCGCGGCCGCCCCGGTGGGCCGCTTGCCCAAGAGCACGTTGCCGGTCTGGTAATGGCCGAATCCGTAGGCGTCGGGGGGTGTCTCCCCGTCTTGCAAAGAGACGTGCGCCCCGAGCCGTGCCACCTGGCACCTAAGGAGGTTGGCATCGTTCTGGAGAACGGCGAGCAGCGCGCCCATGGCGTCCCTTCCCTCGAAACCTTGCGGAGGTCTCCTAAGACCCGGAGGCCCGCGCCCCAGAGCGCGGCCCCTCTCGTACTTTAATAACGGCGGAGCCGGCGCAGGACATCCCGCGTCCGGCCGAGGAGCGCGCGTTTGACACGCCCGCAAGGCGGCCGCTAGGATGCCCTAACCCAGCGTAACCGCTGGTCCTCCGAGCCCATGAGCGACGACATCGCGGTCGGCATCGATCTCGGGACGAGTTACAGCTGTGTAGCCGTGGTGCAGGAGGATGGCGGCGCGCCCACGGTTCTCCCGAACGAGTGGGGGGAGCGGACCCACGCCTCGGTCGTGTCCTTCCTCGAGGACGGCACCGTCCTCGTGGGCAACGACGCCAAGAAGAACATCATCACCAACGCCGAGAACACCATCTACTCGGCGAAGCGCCTCATCGGCCGCTTCTACTTCTCCGACGAGGTGAAGAAGGCCCAGGCGGTGATGCCCTACCGTATCCTGGAGGGCCCGAACAACTCGGTCCGGCTGGGGGTGAAGGACAAGGTCTTCGCCGTCCCGGAGATCTCGGCCCTGGTGCTGAAGGAGATGAAGGCCATCGCCGAGACGGCCCTCGGTCGGGAGGTGAAGAAGGCGGTCATCACCTGCCCCGCCTACTTCAACGACAACCAGCGCCAGGCCACGAAGGACGCCGGCAAGATCGCCGGGCTGGAGGTGCTCCGCATCATCAACGAGCCCACCGCGGCGGCGCTGGCCTACGGGTTCGGCAAGGACATTTCCCAGAAGATCTGCGTCTACGACCTGGGCGGCGGCACCTTCGACGTCTCCATCCTGGAGATCGGCAAGGACGTCTTCGAGGTGCTCTCCACGGCGGGGGATACCTACCTGGGCGGCGACGACTTCGACGACCGGATCATGACCTGGCTGGCGGACGACTTCTTGGCCCGCCACGGCCTGGACCTGCGCCAGAACAAGTATTGCCTGCAGATGCTCAAGGAGGCGGGCGAGCGGGCCAAGATCGAGGTCGGGCGGGACGGTCAGGCGGAGATCCACGTCCCCGGCATCTGCCAGTCGCCGGAGGGGGAGGTGCTGGAGCTGCGGCAGCACCTCTCCGGCGACCAGTTCAACCGCATGGTCATGGACCTCGTGCAGCGGACCTTCAAGGTGTGCGACGAGGCCCTTCAGTCGGCCCGCCTCACCGCCGGCGACATCGACGCGGTCATCCTGGTGGGTGGCCCGACCCGGTTGCCCATCATCCGCAACAGCGTCCGTCACTACTTCCAGCGCGACCCCATGACCGGTATCGACCCGGATGAGGTGGTGGCGCTGGGTGCCGCCATCCAGGGGCGGGCGCTTCTCTCCACCCGGGCGGCCGAGTACGGCCAGGCCAGCTACCTGCTCGACGTCACCCCGCTCACCCTGCGGGTGGCCACGGTGGGTGGCTTCACCGAGCCCATCATCGACAAGAACACGCCCATCCCCATCGAGAAGTCGAAGACCTTCACCACGAGCCGCGACGGCCAGGACCGGGTGCGCATCCGCGTCTACCAGGGGGAGAACAACCGGGCCGAGGGGTGCGAGCTCTTGGGCGAGTTCGAGTTCACCGGGTTCCGCATCGGCTACCGGGGCGAGGTCCAGATCCAGGTCACCTTCGAGATCGACTCCAACGGCATCGTCAACGTCTCGGCCACCGACCTCGAGACCGGCCAGAAGACCTCCACCACCATCAACCTCTCCTCCGGCCTCTCCGAGAAGGACCTGCAGAAGGCCATCGACGACAACGCCGCGGTCGAGCTGGCGCACGGACCGCGGGCCGCCTGAGCGGGAAGGGCGCGATGGACGCCAACTTCCTCATGGAGGTCGAGACGCTGGCTGCGGTCCTGGACCAGCTCGACTACTTCGGGGTGCTGAAGATCCCCCAGAGCGCCACCCCCGGCCAGATCAAGGCCGCCTACTACCGGGAGTCGCGCGCCTACCACCCCGATCGCTATGCGGCCCTGGAGTCGGCGGCGCTGAAGGACCTCATCGGCCGCATCTACCGCCGGGTGAACGAGGCCTACACCGTCCTGCGGGACGACCGGAAGCGAGCCAAGTACCTGGCCGACGTCACCGGGCCGGAGCGCGAGCAGAAGCTCCGCTTCACCGAGGTGGACGAGGTCGAGGTCAAGGAGGCGCAGAAGCGGAAGATCGAGGAGCAGTTCGGGCAGACGCCCAACGGCCGGAAGTTCTATGCGGCCGCGCTCAAGGAGGTGCAGGCGGCGCGCTGGGAGGCCGCCGAGCGCGCCCTGAAGAGCGCGCTCATGTACGAGCCGGGCAATGCCAAGTTCAAGGAGTTGCTCGCCCAGGTCCAGGCCGAGTGGGAGAAGGTCCGCCCGAAGGGCGACTACCGCATCAAGTAGGCCACCCCCGTGCTCCTCGACCTCACGGTCCTCGCCCTGTTCGCCCTGGCGGCGCTGCACGGCGCCGCGAGTGGAGCGCTCCGTCAGTTCGTGCAGTTCGGCGCGGCCCTGGTGGGATGGCTGGCCGCCCGCCACCTGGCCGCGCCGGTGGCGGCCGGTCTCTCTCGCTGGTCCCCGGGGTTCCTGGCGCGTCCGGCGGCCTGCGCGCTCCTTTTCCTCGGGGCTTTCGCGCTCGTGTCGCTTCTCGGCGGCCTCTTGCTGCGGGGCGCGAAGGCGGTCCGGGGCCCGACCGACCGCGGGGCGGGAGCGCTCATCGGTGGGCTGAAGGGCGCTCTGGTGGCGTGGGTGCTGCTCTCGGCGCTGGCCCTCGCCGGCTCGGCCCTCTCCGGCCGCCTCGGCACCGAGGCCCGCGCCAGCGAGTACGCCAGCCTGGCCCGCGAGCACAACCTCCTCTCCCGGCTCGATCCGGGGAAGGCGAGGTTCTTGGAGCGGGTCCTCAAGGCCGCTCGGCAGGCGGAAGAGCCGGGGGCATCTTTGGCCGAGGGGGACGCGGCCCGGGCGCTGCTCGGGGATCCGAGGCTGCGCTCCTTGGCCGACGCGGGCGGGGAGATCGACCCGGCCGAGGCGGCGCGGCTCCTCGATGACCCGCGCATCCGCGAGCTGGTGGAGAAGCTGCGGGAGCGGGGTAAGCTCGCGCCGTGAGCGAAAGAAGCGGCGCCCGGGCGACCCTCGAGGAGGAGCTCCTAGGGCTGGAGAAGCGTCTGCTCGACCCGAAGGAGCGGCGGGAGCGAAGGGCGCTCGCCGAGCTGCTCGACGAGGACTTCGTCGAGCATGGGAGCAGCGGCCGCGTCTACACCCGGGCGGAGATCCTGGCCCTTCCCATGGAACCCGATCGGGCCTTCGAGTTCGGGCCGTTCCGGGTGAAGGAGCTGGCGCCCGGCTGTGCGCTCGCGAGGTACCGTGTTCTGAGCGACGGGGTCTGGTCGCTGCGCTGCTCGGTATGGCGCCTTCGGGAGGGCCGTTGGCAGCTCGTCTTTCACCAGGGAACGGCCTGTCCGGGCGAGTGAGCTTGCGTCGCGGGTCGACGGGCTTCGGTCACTCCTGAAGGAACTGGGGATCCAGGCGTTCGATCCGGCGGCGGACGTAGGGCGCATCGATGGTCACCCGGCTGCCGCGGCGCTCGGGGGCCTCGAAGAGCAGGTCGGCGACCACCACCTCCACCACGGCTCGCAGCCCGCGAGCGCCGGACCCGCGCTCGACCGCGGAGCGCACGATCTCCTTGAGCGCGGCCTCGCTGAAGGAAAGCTCCACGCCGTCGGCCGCGAGGAGCTCCTTCATCTCGCGGACCACCGCGTCGGGCGGGCCGCTCAGGATCTCGAGGAGCTCTTCCGGGGTGAGCTCCTCGAGCTGCACCACCACCGGCAGGCGCCCCAAGAACTCGGCCAGCATGCCGTACTCGAGCAGGTCCTTCTGGCGGACGGTGCGGCGGGTGCGCCGGGCATCGCGGGCGCCGAAGCCGAGGCCGCGTCCCTCGGCGGCATAGGCGTGCAGGTCGGAGAAGGTGCCGGCGCAGACGAAGAGGATGTCGCTCGTGTCCACGACCACCGAATCCTGCCGCGGCCAGTGCTGACCCAGCCCCACGGGGACGAGCACCTCCCGCCCCTCCAAGAGCTTGAGGAGTGCCTGCTGGACTCCCTCTCCGCCGATGTCGCGTGTCCCGCCGCCGCTGCGCGGGCCGTGGCTTCTCCGAGCGATCTTGTCGACCTCGTCGACGAAGACGATGCCGCGTTGGGCATCGTCCACCGACTGGTTGGCCCGGGCCAGCAGCTCGGAGATCATCGCCTCGACGTCCTTGCCGTAGTAGCCGGCCTCGGTGAACTCGGTGGCATCGGCGACGTGGAAGGGGACGCTCAGGATCTCGGCCAGGTTGCGGGCGAGGTGGGTCTTGCCCGAGCCGGTCGGGCCGATGAGCAGGACGTTGGACTTGCGCAGGGAGGTGGGGCCGCGCCGCGTCCGGCGGAGCATCAAGCGCTTCAGGTGGTTGTAGGCGGCCACGGAGAGCGCTCGCTTGGCGCGCTCTTGGCCGATCACGAAGCGCGAGAGCCGCTCATGGATCTGGCGCGGGGTGAGATGGGGCCCGGTTTCTTCCAGGCGGGGAGGGCTCTTCACCCCCGAACGGTCATCCCGGCCAGGGCGCCGCGCAAGGTGGGGCGGGCGCCGGGGCGGCAGGCCGTCGGCCGTCCTCGCTAGCGGCGGGCTTGGCTAGCCGCGCAGGGTGAAGCCGGCGAGCTTGTAGAGGATCCGGGCCCCGACGTTGCCGTCCCACTCGCCGCCGGCCGGGTCGGGCGCCACCTCGACGAGGTCGAAGCCGACGATCCGTCGTCCGCTCCGCACCACGGCGGAAAGGAGGTAGGTCGCCTCCGAGAAGGAGAGGCCGCCGGGCACCGGCGTGCCGGTATGCGGGCAGAGGGCGGGGTCGAGGCCGTCGATGTCGAAGGTGACGTAGACCTCGGCGGGGAGGGGCTCGAGGATGCGGCGCACCTGAGCGGCGAAGGTCTCGCCCTCGAGCCTTGCCCGGGAGAGGTCGGCGTCGAGGTGCTGGACCACGCGGCCGCCCGACGCGGCGGCGTAGGCGTGTTCCTCCTCGGACAGGTCGCGCACGCCCACCTGGACGATACGGGCGATCTCCGGCAGGCGCTCGGCGGCGTTGTAGAGGACCGAGGCGTGGCTGTAGGTGAACCCCTCGAAGGCGACCCGCAGGTCGGCATGGGCGTCGACGTGCAGCACGCCCAGGCCGGGGCGGCGGCGCGCCTGGGCGGCCAGGCTACCCAGGGCCACCGAGTGATCGCCGCCCACCACCCCCACGCGCTTGCCCGCCTTGAGCAGGGAGGCGACGCGCTCCTCGACCCAGGCGTTCATCCGCTCACAGGCCTCGTCCACCTCGGCGGCGGCCCGGGCCAGCGCGGGAGAGTTCGCCACGCCGCCGGCGGAAAGGACCGGCTGGGCGGCGGCGCGTGCGGCCCGGCCGAGCCGCTCGATCTCCTCGGGAGAGGCGAGCAGGTGAATTCCGGCCTGGTAAGGGTGTCCGGTCTCCGCGTCGAAGAGGTCGATCTGCCGGCTGGCCTCGAGGATGGCCTTTGGACCCCGGGAGGTCCCGCCGCCGTAGGAGGTGGTGGCCTCGAAGGGGACCGGGACGAGGACGAGCGCCGCCTCGTGCTCGTCGTGGGGCAGGCCGAAGATGCCGGAGCCGGGCGAGGCGGCGGCGGAGGGGTCGAAGGGCATGGGGGGGAGTTCAGGCCCGGGGAGGCCGGGCGGGCTGGAGGTGGAGCTGGACCAGGCCGACGGTGCCATCGTCGGCGGGCTTGAAGGCCAGGTCGGCCAGCTTGGCCTGGCGGTACACGTCGAGCATGCGCTCCTGGCCCAGCTTCCAGACGGACATCATGGTGCAGCAGGGGGAGTGGCCGCAGGCGTCCTCGCCGTCGAGGCAGACATTGAGAGCCACCGGGCCCTCCACCGCCTCGATGACGTCGAGGAAGCTGACCTCGAGCGGGCTATTCGCCAGGGCGTAGCCGCCGTGGGGGCCGCGGCTGGATCGCACCAGCCCGGCGTCGACCAGGGTCTTCAGGATCTTGGCCAAGAAGTCCTCGGGCACGTCCATCTGGCGGGCGATCTCCCGAAAGGGAACGACGGCGCGGGGGGCCATCGAGGCGAGGTAGATCATGGCCCGCAGGCCGTAGTCGATCTTGCGAGAAATGCGCAGGACGTGCTGCATGCGAGTGCCCCGTCGTCCCGCGGGTGCCTCGAGCGGTGCACCGAGCGGCCCTGGGGGGCGGCCGGGGAACCCCATCTCGGTGGGCACCCGGGCCGGACTCGATTACCTTAACACGCCCGAGGTGGGCATTTCATGGACCGAAGCGGCCAAACACCCGACGGAAGGATCGACCTGCACTCCCACAGCCGCGCCTCCGACGGCCAGTATGGGCCGGGCGAGGTGGCGGAGCGGGTGGTCGCAGCGGGGGTTTCGGTCTGGTCGCTCTCCGACCACGACACGGTGGCGGGGCTCCCTTTGGCCGCCGAGGCGTCAGCCCGGCTCGGGCTGCGCCTGGTCCCGGGCATCGAGCTGTCGGCCTTTCTCGATCGGCGGGAGATTCACCTCCTCGGCCACTTCCTGGACCCGGTCCACCCGACGCTGAAGCGGTTCGAGGACGAGCTGGCCATGCACCGGCGGATCCGGATGCACGCCATCGTGGAGCGGCTGGCGGCGCTGGGCGTCCGGGTGGCGGTATCCGACATCGAGAAGTTCGGCGACGGGAAGACCATCGGCCGGCCGCACGTGGCCCGGGCCATCCAGGAGACGGGAGCGGTGGGCAGCGTCCGGGAGGCCTTCGATCGGTTCCTGGGGGAGGGGCGGCCGGCCTACGTGCAGCGGTTCCGGCTGGAGCTCGATGACGCGGTGCGCCTGGTGCGGGGAGCAGGGGGCACGGTGACCGTGGCCCATCCCGGCGTGTCGCGGCTCGAGCGCGGGGAGCTGGCCCGGCTGGCTGCGGCCGGGGTGGCGGGGATGGAGACGCACCACCCCGACCACAACCCCTCGACCCGGGAGAAGTACCTTCGCCTGGCCGACGAGCTGGGGATGGTGCCCACCGCCGGCAGCGATTTCCACGGGGAGGCGATCTCCCCCGATCGCTCCCTGGGGCAGGTGACCATGCAGCCCGAGGACCTGGAGCGGTTGGAGCGGAAACGCCCCTGACCGGGCGCTCAACCCGCCGCGTCGAGCCGGGCCCGGGCGCCCTCCGGGTCGGCCCGGCACTCGAGGAGTGCCCGCAGGACGAGGGGCACGACCAAGGTGGCATCCGACTCGATCACGAACATGGGCGTCTGCGGGGTGAGCTTGTCCCAGGTGATCTTCTCGTTGGGGGTGGCTCCCGAGTAGCTGCCGAAGGAGGTGGTGGAGTCGGAGATCTGGCAGAAGTAGGCCCAGGGCTTGACCGGTCTTTCCAGGTCGTACTTGATGGAGGGCACGACGCAGATGGGGAAGTCGCCGGCGATGCCGCCACCCACCTGGAAGAAGCCCACCCCGGCCCCGGCCGAGAGCTCCTGGTAGACCCGATAGAAGTCGGCCATGTACTCGATGCCCGATTTCACGATCCGCGGATCGCACTCCTCGTTGTGGACGTAGGAGGCGAAGATGTTGCCGAAGGTGGAGTCTTCGTGGCCGGGGACCACGATGGGGAGGTTCCGCTCGGCCGCGGCGAGGAGCCAGCAAACCCGGGGATCCCCCTGGCACAGCTCCTTCGGAAGGGACCGCACCAGCTCGTAGAAGTACTCGTGCCAGAAGCGGCGCTGGCCGCCTGCGGTGGCCCGCTTCCACATGGGGACGACGATCTTCTCCACCGCCCGGAAGGCCTCGTCCTCGGGGATGCTGGTGTCGGTGACCCGGCGCATCCGCTCTTCCAGGATGCGGGCATCGTCGGCCTTGGAGAGGTAGCGGTACTCGGGGAAGTCGCGGTAGTGCCGGTGGGCCACGAGCCGGAAGAGCGATTCCTCCAGGTTGGCGCCGGTCACCGAGAGGCCGTGGATGAGTCCTTCCCGGATGGCGGGGGCGAGGGTGATGCCCAGCTGTGCCGAGGACATGGCCCCGGCGATGGCCCAGAACATCCGGCCGCCGGCCTCGAGGTGGCGCCAGTAGGCGATCAGCGCGTCCCGGGCGGCCCGGGCATTGAAGTGGCGGTAGTTGGCGAGGACGAAGTCGAGGATGGGGAAGTCTCGGTTGGCCATGGCCGGCGATCTAGCACGTCGGCGTCCCCGGCGCTCATCCCACGAACGCCCGCGCGTTGCGGAACAGGCGCAACCAGGGCCCGTCCTCGGCCCATTCCCGGGGATGCCAGGAGAGCTGCACCGAGCGGAAGACCCGCTCCGGGTGCGGCATGAGGATGGTGACGCGGCCGTCGGGGGTGGTGACGGCGGTGATGCCGCCGGGCGATCCGTTGGGGTTTTCCGGGTAGCGTTCTGCCGGGCGGCCGTGGTGGTCGACGAAGCGGACCGCCACCAGTCCGGCCGCCTCCAGGGCCGGGCGCTGGGTCTCCTCGGCGAACTCGGCCCGCCCCTCGCCGTGGGCCACGGCGATGGGGAGAAGCGAGCCGGCCATCCCCCGCAAGAGGACGGAGGGGCTCTGCAGCACCTCCACCAGCGAGAGCCGCGCCTCGAACTGCTCGGAGCGGTTGCGCACGAACCGGGGCCAGTTCTCGGCGCCGGGGATGAGCTCGCGCAGGGCCGAGAGCATCTGGCAGCCGTTGCACACACCGAGGGCGAACGAGTCGGAGCGGCCCAGGAACCGCTCCAGCTCGCGGCGGGCGCGGGGGTTGAGGAGGACGGACTTGGCCCACCCCTGGCCGGCACCGAGGACGTCGCCGTAGGAGAACCCGCCGCAGGCGGCCAGCCCGCGGAATCCCTCGAGGCCCCGGCGCCCCTCGAGCAGGTCGGTCATGTGCACGTCGACGGCCTCGAAGCCGGCCCGGTCGAAGGCGGCCGCCATCTCCACCTGGCCGTTCACCCCCTGCTCGCGGAGGATGGCCACCCGCGGGCGAGCCCCCCGGGCCAGGAAGGGACCGGCCGGCAGGGCCTCGGGGCGGAAGGTGAGCCGGGCGTTCAGGCCGGGATCGGCCGGGTCGCAGCGCCCGGCCTGCTCCTCGTCGGCGCAGCCCGGGTCGTCGCGCAAGGACTGCAGGGCGTGGGTGGTCTCCGACCAGACCCCGCGCAGCTCGGCGCGGGAGGCCACGAGGAGCGGGGCGCCGCCGCGCCGGACGAGGATCCGGTCTCCCGGCGCGGGCCGGCCGATGGGGTGGATGCAGCCGTCGAGGCCGGCCGCCTGGAGCGCCGCCGTTGCCCGCGCCAGGTCCGGGGCGCGCACCTGGAGCACGGCCCCCAGCTCCTCGGCGAAGAGGGCGGCGAGCGGCTCGCCGGAGAGCGCCGGGAGGTCCACCTCGAGCCCGGTGCCGCCGGCGAAGGCCATCTCCAGCAGGGCCACGAGGAGCCCTCCGTCGGAGCGGTCGTGGTAGGCGAGCAGCAGTCCAGCGGCGTTCAGGTCCTGCACGGCGGCGAAGAAGGCGCGGAGCAGGGCCGGGTCGTCGAGGTCGGGCGGCTCGGTGCCGAGCCCGCCGTACACCTGGGCCAGGGCCGAGCCCCCCAGCCGGTTTCGGCCCCGGCCCAGATCGACGAGGAGCAGCTCGGTCGTCCCGGCGTCGGCCCGGAGCTCGGGGGTGAGGGCGCGCCGCAGGTCGGTGACCGGGGCGAAGGCGGTCACCACCAGGGAGAGCGGCGCGATCACCGCCCGTCGCCGGCCGGGCTCCTCCCACACGGTCTGCATGGACATGGAGTCCTTGCCCACCGGGATGGCCAGGCCCAGGGCCGGGCACAGCTCCTCGCCCACCGCCCGCACTGCCTGGTAGAGGCGGGCATCCTCGCCCGGGTAGCCGGCGGCGGCCATCCAGTTGGCGGAGAGCTTCACGTCGCCGAGCCGGGCGATGGGAGCGGAGGCGATGTTGGTGATGGCCTCGGCCACCGCCAGCCGCGCCGAGGCGGCCGCGTCGAGCAGCGCCACCGGTGGGCGCTCGCCCATGGCCATGGCCTCGCCGGTCACGGCGTCGAAGCTCGAGGCGGTGACGGCGGCGTCGGCCACCGGCACCTGCCAGGGGCCGACCATCTGATCGCGCGCCACCAGCCCACCCACGGTCCGGTCGCCGATGGTGACGAGGAAGGTCTTGTCGGCGACGGTGGGCAGGCGGAGGACCCGGCGCAGCGCCTCGCCCAGAAGGATCCCGGCGGTGCGCAGCGGGACGCTTGGTGGGGCCACCCGCTCGGCCCGGCGCTGCATCCGCGGCGGCTTTCCCAGGAGCACGGACATGGGCAGGTCGATGGGGCGCTCGCCGAGCTGGGCGTCGTCCATCACCAGCCGCTCCTCGGCGGTGGCCGTGCCCACCACCGCCATCGGGCATCTCTCGCGGGCGCACATCTCCCGGAACTCCCCCAGCCGCTCCGGGGCAATGGCCAGGACGTAGCGCTCCTGGGCCTCGTTGCACCAGATCTCGAGGGGGGAGAGCCCCGGCTCGTCGCTGGGAATGCGGCGCAGCTCGAGGTGGGCGCCGCGCCCGGAGTCGTGGACGAGCTCGGGGAGGGCGTTGGAGAGGCCCCCCGCCCCCACGTCGTGGATGGAGAGGACCGGGTTCTCGTCGCCGAGCGCCCAGCAGCGGTCGATCACCTCCTGGCAGCGCCGCTGCATCTCCGGGTTATCCCGTTGGACCGAGGCGAAATCGAGGTCCTCCTGCGAGGCGCCGGAGGAGAGGGAGGAGGCAGCCCCGCCGCCCAGGCCGATGAGCATGGCCGGGCCGCCCAGGACCACCAGGGCGGCGCCGGGAGGGAAGGGCGACTTCTTCACGTGGCCGGCGCGGACGTTGCCGAAGCCGCCGGCGATCATGATGGGCTTGTGGTAGCCGCGCAGCTCCGGGCCGGCCGGCCCGGGAATCTCGAGCTCGAAGGTCCGGAAGGTGCCGCACAGGTTGGGCCGGCCGAACTCGTTGTTGAAGGCGGCGCCGCCCAGCGGCCCCTCGATCATGATCTCCAGGGCCGAGGCGATGCGGCCGGGCTTGCCGTGGTCCTTCTCCCAGGGTCGGAGCGCGCCGGGCAGGCGCAGATCGCCCACCGTGAACCCGGTCAGCCCGGCCTTGGGCCGGGCGCCGCGCCCGGTGGCTCCCTCGTCGCGGATCTCCCCGCCCGAGCCGGTGGCCGCGCCGGGGAAGGGGGAGATGGCGGTGGGGTGGTTGTGGGTCTCCACCTTCATGAGCAGGTGTACCGGTTCCTGGTGCGCCCGGTAGATGCCGCTGCCCGGCTCGGGGAAGAAGCGACCCGCGCTCGGTCCCTCCACCACCGCCGCGTTGTCGCGGTAGGCGGAGAGGACACCGGCCGGGCTCGACTCGGTGGTGCGGCGGATCATCTGGAAGAGCGAGCGGGGCTGCCGCTCCCCGTCGAGGGTGAACTCGGCGTTGAAGATCTTGTGGCGGCAGTGCTCGCTGTTCGCCTGGGCGAACATCATCAGCTCCACGTCGGTGGGATTGCGGCACAGGGCGGCGAAGCTGTCCACGAGGTAGTCGATCTCCTCGGCGGAGAGGGCCAGGCCCATCTCGGCGTCGGCCCGCACCAGGGCCGTCCGCCCCTCGGTGAGCACCTCCACGGTGCGGAGCGGGCGGGGCTCGGCGCGGGCGAAGAGGCGGGCGGCCTCCTCGGGCCGGTCCAGCACCGATTCGGTCATCCGGTCGTGCAGGGCGTGCTGCAGGGCTGGCAGATCGCGCACCGAGCCGGTCACGGCGTAGCCCACCCCGCGCTCCAGGCGCCGCAGGCCGTGCGCCGCAAGGCCGCAGATGCGGGCGATGTCGGTGGCCTTGCTCGACCAGGGGGAGATGGTGCCGATGCGGGGGACGACGATGAAGCGAGCCCGCTCTCCCCCGGGCTCGAAAGGCCGCTCGGTCGCGCCCGATCCCGGGCCGTAGTCGAGCAGCCGCTCGAGGACGCGCCGGCCCTCCTCGTCCAGGGGTCGCTCCAGGTCGGCGAAGTGCACGAAGGAGGCCGCCAGGGCGGTCACGCCCGGGCTTTTTGACTGGATGCTCCGCAGCTTCCTGGCCAGGCGAGCGGGGGTGAAGGCGGGGCCACCGGCCAGCTCGAGCATGGGCACGTGCAGGATCTCCTGTGCGGGGGAGGCGCGCGAGGCCCATCCTGCCGTCTTCGGGCCTGGCACGCCAACCGTTCCTTGCGAGGAGCTGGCGCTCGGGGGGCGGCTGAACGCCGCTCCCCTCCCGAGCCGCCCCGGGTCCAAAGGGGCGGAACGGTGACGGCCAAGAAGAGCAGGGTGCCGGCGCGCCGGGCAGCCCGGTCAGCGGACCTTCCTCGCCGGGGCTCGTGGGGAGGCGGGGCCGGTGGACTCGCGCACGGTGATGCCCGGCGCCAGGAGCACCCTTCGCCTTCTCACCCGTTGCCCCCCGCGCATGGCGAGGACGAGATCGACGGCGGTCCGGCACATCTCCTCGAAGGGCTGGGTGACGCTCGTGAGGGCGGGCACGACCATCTCGGCGAGGCCGGTGTCGTCCATGCCCATGAGCGACACGTCGTCCGGGACCCGGATCCCGCGGCGGGCGAAGACGTTCATGACGCCCACGGCCATGAGGTCGTTGTGGCACCAGATGGCGCTGGGGAGCTTTTGCAGCTGGAGGAGCTTCAGGGCGGCATCACGCCCGGACTCGAACTTGAAGTTGCCCTCGACCACGTGGGAGGCAGGCAGCGCCACCCGGCCCTGGCGCAGCGTGCTCATGAACCCCTTCATCCGCTCCCGGGCCAAACCGACGTCCTGCGGGCCGGTGACCAAGGCCAGCGAGCGGTGGCCGAGGCCGAGCAGGTGCTCGGCGGCCAGGGCCCCGGCCTGGAAGTTGTCGAGCACCACGGTGGGGATGTCCTCCCGGTCGAGGGAGCGATCGATGATCACCGCCGGGACGCCCCACTTCTCGACGATGTTCAACACCGGGCTGCGGTCGGAGACGCGGGAGAAGATGACCCCGTCCACGTGGCGGCGGAGCAGGTTGTCGATGAAGGCCCCCTCCACCTCCGGCCGGCCGCCGGTGTTGCCGATGATGAGGTCGAAGCCCCGCTCCACGCAGGCCCGCTCGGTGTGCTTGATGAAGGTGGCGAAGGTCTCGTGGAGGATCTCGGGAACGACGAGGCCGATGACGTTGCCGCTCTTGGAGCGAAGCCCCTGGGCGAGCAGGTTGGGCCGGTAGTGGATGGTGGCGATGGCCTTCTCGACGCGGGCGCGGGTGTGCTCGTCGACCCGGGGGGAGTTGGTGAGCACCCTCGACACCGTCGAGACCGAGACGCCTGCCAGCCGGGCCACGTCCTTGATGGAAGCCACGATCGATCGCTCCAGTGAAGCGCAGCGAGAAGGCCGCGTCGGGGTACCGGGCGCTTAGGGCACGGCACCCTGGGGGATGGTGGAATCGATACCACCGTTCGCGGGCAGGCGGTAGCCGTCGGCCGGCCATCCGGGGGGGGGGGCGGCCGGGGGCCGGCCGGGACCTCGAGGGCGAAGGACGCCGGGCGAGGCGAATCGGCGGGGAGGGCGCCTCCGGGCCAGGCTAAAATGGCGTATGGTGCGAACGCTCCGCTTGGTGTTGGTCGGGGCCCTCGCCCTCTACGGCTTCGTCTGCCTGTTGGCCTTCGCCCTGCAGCGGCGGCTCCTCTACCTTCCGGACCGCTATCCCGAGGCCACCGCCAGGGAGGCCGCCGCCCGCCTCGGGCTCGAGCCCTGGCGCGACGCCCGCGGGGTGCTGGCCGGCTGGCGGTCCACGACCGGGCCGGCCCCGCGGGCGCGGCTTGTGGTTCTGCACGGCAACGCCGGCTCGGCCCTCGATCGCGTCCACTACCTCCGGTCGCTTTCGGGCCTGGGGGTGGAGGTGCTCCTCCTCGAGTACCCCGGCTACGGGGGGCGCCCGGGCGAGCCCAGCCTCGCCTCGCTGGGCGCGGCCGCGGCGGATGCGCTCGACGGGCTGGTCGCGGAGGGGCCGGAGCCGATCTGGGTTCTCGGCGAGAGCCTGGGGAGCGGGGTGGCCGGGCGAGCGGTGGCGCTCCGGCCCGGTGTGGTCCGGGGGCTCGTGCTGGTGACGCCCTTTGCGCGGATGAGCGAGGTGGTCCGTCGGCACTACCCCATCCTGCCGGGGTTCCTCCTTCGCGATCGGTTCGCGCCGGAGGAA
>Ga0335071_10000913_pt1 | contig 31782 bp, 34 predicted proteins | sample Lox_Sample_15_FD_206724 | JGI IMG/M metagenome (GOLD analysis project Ga0335071, IMG submission 206724) | Soil microbial communities from Loxahatchee National Wildlife Refuge, Florida, United States - Lox_Sample_1.5 | ecosystem: Environmental > Terrestrial > Soil > Wetlands | place: USA...
CCGGGCGTACGATCCCTGCAACGCCTGCTCGACGCACGCACTCCCCGGACAGATGCCGCTGACGATCCGCCTGAGAGATTCCTCGGGCGCCGTCCGGCAGGTGATCGAGCGGTGATGGAGACCGCCGTCCGGAAGGGGGAGACAATCCTCCTGGCACTGGGAAATCCCCTCATGGGGGACGACGGCGTCGCACTCCTTGCCGCGCGGGCGCTGCGCAGGCGCTACAGGGAAAATGTCGATATCTGCGAATCCCCCGTGGCGGGGTTCGCGCTGCTTGACCTGCTGGCTTCCTACCGCCGGGCGCTGATCATCGACGCCGCCCGGACGGGGAGCGTCCCTCCCGGCACGATACGCGAGTTTACCCCTTCCGACTTCTCACCCGAAGAATCTGTCTCCCCCCACTACGCAGGGCTCCCGGAGGTTCTTGCCGTCGGCAGGAAACTCGACATCTCGCTCCCCGGCGAAATCCGGATCCTCGGCATGGAGATCGATGAAGTTGTCCGGCTCCACGAAGGTCTCGGACCGGTTGCTGCGGGGGCCCTGCCGGAGTTCCTCAGGCGCTCGTCGTCGATACTTGACAGCTGGGCGGCCAGGTAGCGCAAGGCCTACCGATATTCCTTCTCTGTTCTCGCCCCCGTCGAATCCACATCCACAGCCAGTATCTCGGCTCTCCGCTGCGGGAACGCTACGGCCAGCCGGTCGATGACCGACCGGAATGCCTTCAGGACGCTGGGATTGTCCCAGTCCTTCCGGCTCAGACCCACTTCAACGCGGAGATCGCCGAGGTCATTTGACACGGCCGCCTGGCGGCGCGATCCCAGTCTCATGTACCCGACGTCTTCGAGCAGCACACCCACAACCTTTGCATGCTGTTCGAGCGTGGAATCAGCATAATAGACGGGTGAACCCGAGAGCCTGGTCTCCACATGCCGGCCGTCGAATTCGCGGATCCCCGCCACCGCCGGAGACACCGGAAATGACGAGATCACGCCTGGTTTCATGATCGCCGTCTCGTACACCGCTGCGACGAAGAGCGTCAGGGCAATGAGCGGGGCAAGCCTGCCGGTGACCCGAAGACCCTGTTTGAACGCCTGCCATCTCGACGCAAAGCCGAACGTCCCGGGCCGAACGACGAACATCCCCTGCAGCAGCGCCGCGAACGAGGCAAGTATGTATCCCTGCCCCTCGAGAAACACCAGGCCGAGTATGTAGGGATTCAGACCTTTCTCCGCCCCCAGCACCAGGCCCCACCTGAACATCCGGAGCGCGGCCAGCGCCGCGCCCGAGAACGGGACAACGCACGATGGGAGCGTAATGGACGCGAAGGCGCCGAGCGCGAGATTCACCCCGCAAATGAGGATGACAGTATAGAGGACCCGATGCTCGTCATGATATGCAGTGAGAACCTCGTGATAGATTCCGCTGTGAAAACCATACTGCACCGTGTCGAGCGCGGCCGCGTGCGCCTGCGGGTCGTGTTCGGCGTACCGGATCCCCAGCCCGAACAGGGCGTAGACAGCCAGGTTCAGGATGACGTACAACCTGAGATGTCGCCGGATTATGCCGAATGGATGCATGATCCGGAAAGTACCCTACACACACGGGACAGTCAATGCCTGAATGTACATGCACCGAATTTTCCACGGGAGCCGGGGAAAAACCTGCGATTTTGGCATCCGCAGGTACTTGTTGATTTGGCATTTCCGAATATGTACCATTGGGAAGCTCAATCGATCCCCCCCGGTGCAGACAGTCCACTCCATATCGCTCCTCGCGGAAAGCGAGCCGATGCGTGCGATCATCTCGCACATCGACTCGATTTCCGGTTCCGACTCCTCTGTTCTCCTGATAGGGGAAACAGGCGTCGGCAAAGAGCTGGTCGCGGAATATATCCACCATACGAGCGTCAGGGCACCCAACCCGCTGATCAAGGTCGGGCTCGCCGCACTCCCGCCGGAGCTTCTGGAGACTGAGCTCTTCGGCCATGCGCGCGGAGCATACACGAGCGCACAGGGTGAGAAGAAAGGCCTCTTCGAGCTCGCCGACACGGGGAGCATGTTCCTTGATGACATCGACGACTTCCCCCTCGCACTGCAATCCAAGCTCCTGCGTGTGCTCGAATCACGCGAGCTGATGCGCGTGGGGGGCACGGCGCCGATCCCGGTGGACTTCCGTCTGATCACCGCATCGAAAGTGGATCTGAAGGAGCTCGTGAACAGGGGACTCTTCAGGGCCGACCTCTACTATAGAATCAATGTCGTCCCGCTCGTCATACCGCCTCTGCGCGACAGGCCCGGCGATGTTCCTCTCCTGGTGAACCACTTCCTGAAGCGATTCTCACCCGACGGACCTCCCCCGGTTGATGAAGATGCGATGAAGGCGTTCGTCCGCTATTCATGGCCCGGGAACATCCGTGAGCTGAGGAACACGGTCCAGCGCATCACGTTGTTCACGAAGGGGAACATCACGCTGGCGAGCCTCCCGCCCGAAATACGGGAGGAAAACCCGGTCGAGATGATGATCAAGGCCTGCGACAGGTGCTTCGCCGAAGGGCAGATGACGTTCGACGAGGTCGTCGCCTGCCTTGAGACCAACCTGATTCGCGGCGCCCTCAAACAGATGAACGGAAACAGGACGCATGCCGCCCGGCTCCTGGGCATGAACATCTCCACGCTCCGCGACAAGCTGAAGAAATACAACATCCCCGACCAGCCCTGACGGATTCCCGCCGGCAGGGCACGATATTCCGTTGTCGGCCCCTGAAGTACCCCTCCTTCCTCTCCAAATTCCTGACAATCCGGCCCCTCCGGGATGGCATGAAACATGCACATTCCACCCTATCGCGGGGATAAAACTGCCATGACACCGAAACTTGAGACCTGTCAGATCAAGGGGAGCGTCGTTGAGGCCATGCAGATTGAAGGCCGCTCGATACTCCGCGTTGCGCTCACGGGAGGATCTATCGATTTCGTCGCCGACCCGGGCGACACATTCCACCTGGGGGACACGGTACTGCTGGAGGGAGAATTCCACGCCCGCTGCGTCCGGCACGCTCTCGACGAGGAGAGTCACCCGAACCTGCTGGACGCCGACTTCCTCTCCTGAGGGATATACCTGACCCCGCCGGTGGAAATCCGCCGGCCATCGACGGATTCCCGCTGCCGCGCGCGGAGGGTGTATTCGAATTGTATCTCCGGAGGTCGATTCTCTCCTGGCACCTGATTTGCTTCTTCAGGGGCCCGGACCATCCTCCACTACTTCCGCCTGACCGAACACGTCGTTCCTTATCATCCGGAGGCATCTATGAGCGAAACACCTCTCACAATCTGGGAGCACGCGCAGCTCCAGGGCTACTCCCGCAGAGACTTCATCAAGTTCTGCGGCTGGATTGCTGCCGCGGCGGGGATACAGTCGACGAGCATGGCGCAGGTCGTCAAGTCACTCGACACCAAGCCGCGGCTCCCGGTCGTGTGGTTCCATTTCCAGGAGTGCACCTGCTGCAGCGAGTCGTTTATCCGCTCCTCTCACCCGATCGTTTCCGATATCGTCCTGGACAAGATCTCGCTCGATTACACGGAAACGCTCCAGGCGGCTGCAGGCAAGCAGGCGGAAGAGGCGCTCCAGGAAACGATGAAGAAGTACAGGGGGGAGTACCTGATGCTGGTCGAGGGCTCCATCCCGACGGAAGAAGGAGGGGTGTACTGCTGCATCGGCGGACGGACCGCCCTCTCCATCGTCAAGGAGGCCGCCGAAGGGGCAAAGGCAATCGTCGCCTGGGGGAGCTGCGCATCCAACGGATGCATTCAGGCCTCCCGGCCGAACCCTACCGGCGCCACACCCATTCACAGGATCATCAGCGGCAAGCCCGTCATCAACGTCCCCGGATGCCCCCCGATCGCGGAGGTCATGGCCGGGACGATCGTTCATCTGCTCGCATTCGACCGGATCCCGCAGCTCGACGGTCTCGGCCGGCCCAAGGCGTTCTACTCCCGCCGCGTCCACGACACGTGCTACCGGCGGCCGAACTACGACGCCGGCCTGTTCGTCGAATCGTTCGACGACGAAAACGCCAGGAGGGGATACTGCCTCTACAAGATGGGGTGCCGCGGTCCCGTCACATACAACTCCTGCGGCGTCATCCGCTGGAACAACGGGGTCAGCTATCCCATCCAGTCCGGGCACGGGTGCATCGGCTGCAGCGAGGCAAACTTCTGGGACAACGGGCCGTTTTACCAGCACCTCGCATCGTTCCCCGGCTTCGGCATCGAAACCACCGCGGACAAGGTGGGCGTGGTGCTCGGCGTCGCGACGGCGGCGGGGATCGCCGCACACGCCGTCTCCACCAATATCAGGAAACGGAAGGTGATACAGGAAGAGATCAAGAGCAGCGAACAGGGTACTGAGACGAAGAAAGGAGGTGCCTGATGTCGAATCGCATCGTCATCGACCCGATCACACGCATTGAAGGACACCTCCGCGTCGAAATCGAAGTGAAGGACGGAAAGGTCATCGACGCGTTCAGCTCCGGCACGATGGTCAGGGGCTTCGAGAAGATCCTCAAGGGACGCGATCCCCGTGATGCATGGGCGTTCACCGAGCGTGCGTGCGGCGTCTGCACGACCGTGCACGCGCTTGCCTCCGTCAGGACGGTCGAGGATGCCCTCGGGATCACCGTCCCCCCGAACGCGGAGCTTGTGCGCAACCTGATGTTCTGCGCACAGTACCTGCAGGATCACGTCGTCCACTTCTATCATCTCCACGCCCTGGACTGGGTGGACGTCGTGAGCGCGCTCAAGGCCGACCCGGTGGCAACATCCGGGATCGCCCAGTCGATCTCCATCTGGCCGAAGAGCTCTCCCAAGTACTTCGCCGACGTCCAGAAGCGGATCGCGGCGTTCGTGCAGAGCGGGCAGCTCGGCATCTTCGCCAACGGGTACTGGGGGCACGCCGCGTACAAGCTGCCTGCGGAGGTGAACCTCCTCGGCGTCGCGCACTACCTCGAGGCGCTTGAGTGGCAGAAGGAGATCGTCAAGGTCCACACGATCTTCGGCGGGAAGAATCCCCACCCGAACTACCTGGTGGGCGGCGTCCCCTGCTCGGTCAACATCGACGACGCCAACGCGCTCAACGCCGAGCGCCTCGCCTATGTGGGGCGGCTCTTCGACGAGGCGGTCGATTTCGTCAACCAGGTCTACATCCCCGATCTCCTCGCGGTGGCGGGTTTTTACAAGGACTGGGGAGCGATCGGCGGCGGGCTGGAGAACTACCTCGCCTACGGGGACCTGCCGGTCAACGGGTACGGCGACCCCTCGCACTTCAAGTTCCCCCGCGGGATCATCCTCAAGCGCAATCTCGCCGAGGTGATCCCGGTGGACGGCCGGAGCGCGGACCAGATCCAGGAGTTCATCTCCAGCTCGTGGTACGAGTACTCCGCGGGCGACCGCGCGGGGCTCCATCCCTGGTCGGGCGAGACGAACCTGAAGTATTCGGGTCCCACGCCCCCCTACGACTATCTCGACGTCACGAAGAAATACAGCTGGCTGAAAACCCCGCGCTGGAAGGGACACCCGATGGAGGTGGGACCGCTGGCACGGATGCTGGTTGCCTACGCCGCGGGACACGACGAGGTGAAGGAGGCGGTCGGCGGCGTGCTCAAGGCCCTGGACGTCCCCGTCACCGCGCTCTTCTCGACGCTGGGGAGAACGGCGGCGCGCGGCATCGAGACGCAGCTCATCGCCCGCTGGTCGAAGGAGTTCTACGCGCAGCTGCTGGCGAACATCAAGAACGGCGACACCAGGATGTCGAACGGCGCGCGCTGGGACCCGGAAACGTGGCCGGCCGAAGCCAGGGGCGTCGGCATGACCGAGGCCCCGCGCGGCGCGCTCGCGCACTGGATCGTCATCAAGAACAAGAAGATCGACAACTACCAGCTCGTTGTGCCGAGCACGTGGAACGCCTCACCGCGCGATCCCGCCGGCGAGCGCTCCGCGTACGAGGCGTCGCTGCTCGGCACGCCGATCCATGACCCGGAGAAACCGCTGGAGATCCTCCGGACGATCCACTCGTTCGATCCATGCCTCGCCTGCGCCGTCCACCTGTACGACGAGCGGGGCACGTACGTCCACCAGATCGACACGTTCTAGGAGGCCGCAATGGACACAATTTCCATTCGCCGCTACTACGTGTGGCAGCTCCCGGTGCGTTTCTACCACTGGGTGAATGCGTTCGTGGTGCTGGCGCTGGCCGTTACGGGATACCTCATCGGCAGCCCGCTCGCGATTGCGAACGCCTCCGAGGCGTCCTACAGCTACTGGTTCGGGACCGCCAGGTTCATCCACTTCCTGGCGGCGTTCGTGTTCTTCTTCAACTTCCTCTTCCGTATCTACTGGGGGTTTGTGGGGAACACGTTCGCCCGCTGGACCAACTTCCTTCCGTTCCGGAAGGCGCAGCTGAAGGAGGCGGTCGATGTGCTGAAGGTGGATATCCTGCAGCAAACGACTCAGCCGCTGGAATCCATCGGGCACAATGCACTCGCGGGGTTCACCTACTTCCTCACGTTCCTTGCGTTCCTCTTCCAGTCCGTCACCGGGTTCGGCATGTACGCGGCGATGAGCGACTCGTGGCTGCCCCGGATGTTCGCGTGGATCGTTCCCCTCATGGGGGGCGACTTCGCCGTACGCCAGTGGCACCACATGATGATGTGGTTCTTCGTCATCTTCACGATCGTCCACGTCTACCTGGTGTTTTACCACGACTACGTCGAGGGGCGCGGCGTCATCTCCTCGATGGCAGGCGGCTGGAAATTCGTCGAGAAGCGGCAGCGCTAACGCGCCACCACCCGCGGGGCGGTCCGGCAACGGGCCGCCCCTTTTTTGTTTTCAGCCGGACGTTCCGTATCATTCCCCCCGCATGGCTCCCCCCGCCCCCATACTCGTGCTCGGCATCGGCAACTATCTCCTCGGCGACGAAGGGATCGGCGTCCACGCCGTGCGTGCGCTCGCCGGGGAGCCTCTGCCGTCCCGTGTGAAAGTCGTTGACGGAGGGACGGGGGGATTTCACCTCCTTGAATATCTCCAGGAGTATCCGGTCGTGGTGCTTGTCGACGCGACGATGGACGGCGCGGCTCCCGGGACGGTCCGTGTGACCCGGCCGAAGTTCGCGAGCGATTTCCCGCGGGCGCTGAGCGCGCACGACATCGGGCTGAGAGACCTGATCGAGTCGACCATACTGACCGGACAACTCCCGGAAACACACCTGGTGACCGTGTCCGTCGCCGAGCTGAACGAGATGACGACCGAGCTGTCAGAGGGCGTCAGGGCTGCGATCCCGCAGGTTGTCTCGTCCGTGAAGAAGATCTTAGCCGGGTACGGCTGCTAATCTCACCACAGGGAGCACTCTCACATGAGCCAGCAAGCGCACGACAACGGTAATACCTTCCGGGCCGGGATGGACCTGGCAATGGAGCCCCGCGCTGCGTTCGACACAATCGTCGAAGAGCTGCAGGGAGCCTTCGGCCGGACCGGCATCACATTCGCCACCGGGACCGGAGGACGCGTGGTCGAGGGAGATGCGGTCGTCGGGACGATCGTCTCCTGGGAGCCGGGGAAGCGCATACTCTTCCGCTGGCAGCAGGCCCCGTGGCAGCCGGACGAAGTCACGGAACTCGAGATACGATTCGACAGCACACCGGGCGGGACGCGCGTCGAACTGGAGCACCGCGGCTGGGGACGACTTCTCGGCGGCGAGGAGGAACGCGCCGGGTGGATTGCGGGCGCTGTGATCGGACCCCTCGTGCGCACAATGATGGGACAGACCCTCGGCGACTGGATTACAGACAGGCGGGCCCGCAGGCCGGGGGGGGCATGGGCCGCGTCCATCTACCGGGACCCGCTGTACCATTATCCGGGATTCCGGGCCATACTCGCTGAGCTTGCACTCACGCGGGAGGACATGCTCCTGGAAGTCGGCTGCGGCGGAGGTGTCCTCCTCCGGCAGGCGCTCGAGAGCGGATGCCGCGCCGCCGCAGTTGACCACAGCCCGGAAATGGTGCACCTGGCAAGCGAGACGAACCGGGCGGCGATCGAAGCGGGCCGGCTCGAGATACTCGAGGGTTCAGCCGGGAAACTGCCATTCCCCGACGGCACGTTCACGTGCGCAACGATGTCGGGGGTGTTCGGGTTTCTCGAAGATCCCGTCGCGGCGCTCCGCGAGATCCGCCGCGTGCTCCGCTCCGGCGGAAGAATCATGATCATGGGATCCGAGCCTTCGATGAAGGGTACTCCCGCAGCCCCGGAGCCCATGGCATCGCGTCTCCGTTTCTATGACGATGCCGCGTTCGCGCTGCTGGGCCGGCAGGCGGGATTCACAGACGCCACGGTCGTCCGCAGGCCGGTTGAGCAGTACGCGCGCGAAGCCGGGATCCCGGAGGAACACATCCCCCTGTTTTCCGGCCCGGGGATGCAGTTCCTCATCGCACACCGATAGACATCAACGGGGAGAGCACAATGCAGAAGACGATACCGACGTGGGTCACTGTCGTCTCGTCCCTCATCGCGGCACTGGGCCTGTTTGTCGGCGGCTCGCTCTACATCAGCCCGGGAACATTTATTCCCGGGATCAACTTTGCCGACCCCGGTCCGGCCTACCTCGCCGAGATGTGGGCCGCGCGACAAGTAGCGATCGGGGCCGTCGTTGCATATGCGCTCTTCCGGCGGTCTTCCCCCATGCTCAGGATTTCGCTGCTTGTGTACTGCATCATGAACGTCCAGGATGCGGGGATCGGGCTGTTCAACGGCAACATGTCTCTCTTCGCGGGAGCGTTGTTCTTCACGGTACTCTCCGCAACGCTGATGTTCGTTCTTTCCAGGGCCGCCCGCGGGGAGGCCGGCGACACACGAGGCGGCGAACAGCGCCCATGAGCCGAAACCGGAAAATCATCGTCTACATCGCCACGAGCGCAGACGGCTTCATCGCCCGAAAGGACGGAAGCGTGGACTGGCTTGTCCACTATTCCGCCGGCTCTGCGGCAAACCTCAACAAGAAGTGAGACCACTATGAAAATCGCGATCACGCTACTCCTTGCAGCTTTTCTTGCTGTCGCCGTGACTGGCTGTTTCCCGGGAACGAGCACGTATTCGCCTGATGATCGGGCCGGGTTCTTTTCCGGACTCTGGCATGGGTGGATCGCACCCATTTCTCTCATCATACACATCTTCAGGCCCGACATCAGGATATACGAGCCCTACAACACCGGGTGGTGGTACGACTTCGGGTTCTATATCGCCGTGGTCGGCGGGTTCGGGAGTATCGCGTTTACGAGGAAGAGGAAGAAGAAAGAACGGACATGATTGCTTCGCTGAGGGTGCTCGCAACGGCTAAAAGCGCCGGATTGCTTCGTCGTGGCGCCTGCGGCGCCACTCCTCGCAATGACAGCGGACATAATTGCTTCACAGAGGGTGCTCGCAATGAATGGATGCGAGGTTGCTTGCGCATCGGGCCCCGAAGGCGTACATTGAATCAATGCACGAACTCTCCATAGCCCAGAGCATCGTCGATATCGTCCAGCAGCATCTGCCGCCGGCGGACGGCGTGCATGTCACGAGGGTGCGGCTCACGCTGGGAGCGATGGCCGGTGTGGTTGCCGATTCGCTTGAGTTCTGTTTCGGGGCGATCACGCAGGGGACACAGCTCGAGGGAGCGGTGCTTGAAATCGAGCACACACCCCTGACGGCGCGATGCGCTGAATGCGGACGTGAGGGTGAAATCGAGCCCACGCTCTTCGCCTGCCCCTCATGCGGGAGCAACAGGCTGACGATACTCACCGGGAGGGAGATGCAGGTGCGCGATATTGAGGTGGATGAGCCGAAGGGAGTTCCATGAGCGTCATTACGATCGAACGGAAAGTCCTGGAAAAAAACGACCAGGTCGCGGCGGAAAACAGGGAGCTTCTCGGGAAGCACGGCATATTCGCGATCAACGTGGTGAGTTCGCCGGGCGCCGGGAAGACGAGCATACTGGAGCGGACGCTGGAACACCTTAAGGGCCGTATTCCAGTGGCAGTCATCGAGGGGGACGTGCAAACAGACATCGACGCGCGGAGGGTCGCGAAGTACAACGTTCCCGCCGTCCAGATCGTCACCGCAGGGGGATGCCACCTCGAGGCGAACCTGGTGAGGGATGCGCTCAGAAACCTCGACCTCACGGACATTCGACTGCTCGTCATAGAAAACGTCGGCAACCTGGTCTGCCCGTCCAACTACGACCTGGGGGAAGCGCTGAAAGTGGTCGTGGCGAGCACGACGGAAGGGGACGACAAGCCGCTGAAATATCCGGCCATGTTCCGCAACTCCGCGGTCCTCATCATCAACAAGATTGACCTGGTCCCCTACGTCAACTGCAACCTCGGGACACTCAGGAACAACGCACTTCAGATTAATCCTTCGCTGATCGTGTTTGAAACCTCCTGCACCACGGGCGCAGGGATACCCGAGTGGTGCCAGTGGCTTGAAACCATGTCGAAGTCTCCACGGGCGTAGACCTTCCACGGCCTGTTCCAAACACCCCCCGATCCGTCTCCGGCATCCTCCGGCTTTTCCGGCCGCGGGAATCCGACTCAATTCCTTCGCAAATCTGGAAATCCGCAGTAGAGCCGCCTCCCCAAACTAATCGCATTCAGGCTTTTCCTCATATGGCACGCACATTGCGATTATATGCGTGTCAGGGAACATTTCATACTCCCTGCGACTGTAAATTCTTTCAACACATACACATGCCTCCTACCACTCAACAGAAAACTCATCCAAGCGGCGACAACAGGTTCAAATTACTTGACAGGGCGATTACCAAGCACCAGTCACGTGGAGATGCCCTGATCGAGGTCCTCCACGCCGCACAGGGTATATTCGGATTCCTGGACAACGACCTGCTTATCTACGTGTCGCGGGGACTGAAGCTCCCCCTGAGCCGCGTCTACGGGGTCGCAACGTTCTACCACTTCTTCACGCTCAAGCCGAAGGGGAAGCACACGTTCGTCCTCTGCACGGGGACGGCGTGCTACGTGAAGGGGGCCGCCGGGATCCAGAAGGCGATTGAACACCATTGCGGCTGCAAGTTCGGCGAGACGACCGCCGACGGCGAGATTTCGCTCGTCTCGGCCCGGTGCGTCGGCTCGTGCGGGCTGGCGCCGGTCGCGGTGCTGGACAACGCGGTGGCGGGCAAGCTGACGCCCGAGACCGCCGTCAAGAAAATCGGGGAATGGTCCGCGACGCCCCGGGAGGCTGCGGCATGACAGTCGAAGAGCTCCGCGAACAGGCGGAAAAGGAAGTCGAGCGGCAGAAGCGGTTCAAACACCGCATCGCCTATTGCTCAGCGGCCGGATGCGCCTCCTGCGGCGCGACGGTGGTCAGGGATGCGCTTGCCAGAGCCATCAGGGAGCGGAAGCTGGAAGCCGAAGTCGAGATTGCCGGCACGGGATGCATGGGCCTCTGCGGCGAGGGGCCGCTGGTCCGGATCACCGGGGACGGCACGCTCTACCAGCACGTGGATGCCGGGGTGGCCGAGCGCATCATCGAGGAGCACATCGTCCACGGCAGGAAGGTCGAAGAGAACCTGGTGGACACCTCCGGTCCGTTCTTCGCCTCCCAGATGAAGATCGTGCTCGAAAACTGCGGCATAACGGATTCCGAGAAGATCGACGACTACATTGCCGCCGGCGGCTACGAGGCCCTCGCCAAGGCCGTGACCGAGATGCAGCCCCTGGAAGTGATCGAAGAGATCCGCAAGAGCGGTCTCCGCGGCCGCGGCGGCGCAGGATACCCGACGGGACTGAAATGGGGAATCGTGCGCAAGGCCGCCGGTGATCTGAAGTACGTCATCTGCAACGCCGACGAGGGGGACCCGGGCGCGTTCATGGACAGGAGCGTGCTCGAAGGGGATCCGCACAGGATCCTGGAGGGCATGGCGGTCGCCGGCTATGCCGTGGGAGCCTCGCAGGGATTTGTTTACGTGCGTGCGGAATACCCGCTCGCCATCGAGCGGCTCAAGCTCGCCATCAAGCAGGCGGAGCGGAGCGGGCTTCTGGGGAACAGGATATTCGATTCCCAGTTCAACTTCAGGATCGATCTCCGGATCGGCGCGGGTGCGTTCGTCTGCGGCGAGGAGACGGCTCTCATCCGGTCGATCGAGGGGAAGCGGGGCCGTCCCCGCCCCCGTCCCCCCTACCCTTCGGAAAAGGGGCTCTGGGGCGCCCCGACGCTGATCAACAACGTCGAGACCTACGCCAACATCGCGCCCATCATCAGAAAAGGGAGCGCGTGGTTTGCGTCGATCGGGACGCCGAAGAGTACGGGAACGAAAGTATTCGCGCTCGCCGGCAGGATCAGGAACACAGGCCTGATCGAGGTGCCGATGGGGATTCCGCTGCGCAGGATCATATTCGATATCGGCGGCGGCACGCCCGAGGGAACGACGTTCAAGGCGGCCCAGACCGGCGGGCCTTCGGGGGGATGCATCCCCGGCGACTCACTCGATCTGCCGGTCGATTACGAATCGCTCGCCACGGTGGGCTCGATCATGGGGAGCGGCGGGATGATCGTCATGGACTCGACCTCGAACATGGTCGACGTCGCGAAGTACTTCATGGAGTTCTGCATGGACGAGTCATGCGGCAAGTGCGTTCCCTGCCGCGTCGGCACCGTCCACATTCACGGGCTGCTCGAGAAAATCTCGCAGGGGAAAGCGACCACGGACGACCTGGCGCTCCTGGAGGAGCTGTGCGAGATGGTGAAGGACACGAGCCTCTGCGGTCTGGGCCAGTCGGCCCCGAACCCGGTGCTGTCGACGCTCCGCTTCTTCCGCCACGAGTACACGGCGCTCGTCCAGCCCACCACGGGGTTCGTGCCCACCGGCGCGGCCTTTGAGCAGCAATCAACGAAGTAGCGGGATACGCACATGGCCATACTCACACTGACAATCAACGGCGAACAGATCAGCGGGAAAGACGACGAAACGCTCCTCTCCCTCGCCCTGCAGCACGGCATCAACATCCCCACGCTGTGCCACCTCGAGGGACTGTCGGACGTCGGCGCCTGCCGCCTCTGCCTGGTCGAAATCGAAGGCTCCCCGAAGCTGTTCCCGGCCTGCACCACGCGGCCCCGGGAAGGGATGGTGGTCCACACCGACACCGAGCGTCTGCGCCGCTACCGCCGCACGATCGTGGAGTTCCTCGCATCCGAAGGAAACCACCAGTGCGCGGTGTGCGTGGTGAACAACCACTGCGAGCTGCAGAACCTGGCGTACGAAACCGGACTCACGCACGTGCGGGTGCCGTACATCTACCCGAAGAAGGAGCTTGACGCCTCCCACGAGCGCTTCATCATCGACCGGAACCGGTGCATTCTCTGCACGCGCTGCGTCAGGGTGTGCCACGAGGTCGAGGGCGCACACACATGGGATATCTCGGGACGCGGGATCGGCTGCGAGATCATCTCCGACCTGCACCAGCCGTGGGGGACGTCGGAGAGCTGCACCTCCTGCGGCAAATGCGTGCTCGTCTGCCCGACGGGCGCGCTGATTGAAAAGGGGGAAGCGGTGGCGGAAATGGAGAAGAAGACCGACTTCCTCCGCTACATCGTCACCGCCCGGCAGAAACGCGAATGGATCAACGTGGATTCAGACGAAGAGTAAACACGAAGGACACATGAAACCAAGAGTGGCAACAGCCTGGCTCGGCGGGTGTTCGGGGTGCCACATGTCGTTTCTCGACATGGACGAACGCCTGATTGAGCTTGCGGACAAGATGGACCTGGTGTATTCCCCGATCGCCGACATAAAGCACTTTCCGCCTGACGTCGATGTGACGCTCGTCGAGGGCGCCATTGCAAACTCGGACAACGAGGAGATGGCGCTCCTCATCCGGAAGAACTCCCGCTACGTGGTCAGCTTCGGCGACTGCGCAACGACGGGGAACGTCACGGCCATGCGCAATCCCCTGGCCCGGGAGGCGGTCCTGGAGCGCTCGTACGTGCAGCTCGCGGACGTCACCCCGCAGGTGCCGCGCGACTACCAGACAATTGCTGAGCTGATGCCGAAGGCGCGGCCTCTGCACGAGCTGATCACGGTGGACGCCTTCATCCACGGGTGCCCCCCCACCGCCGACCAGATCTGGTTCGCGGTGAGCCAGCTCCTGGAGGGAAAGATGCCTGCGCTGTCGACTGTATTCCTGAGGTACGGATGACCAGAGAAGCCATGTCCAGAACCATTACGATATCGCCCGTCACGCGCATCGAGGGGCACGCGAAGATCACGGTCCACCTCGACGGCGGCGGCAACGTGACCGACGCCCGGTTCCACGTCAACGAGTTCCGCGGGTTCGAGAAGTTCTGCGAGGGGCGGCTCATGTGGGAAATGGGCGGCATCACCTCCCGGATCTGCGGCATCTGTCCCACGAGCCACCTGATCACCTCCGCCAAGGCGGGGGACGACATCCTCGCCGTGGCCATCCCGGAGACCGCCGAGAAGCTGCGCCGGCTCATCACGCTCGCCCAGTGGATCCAGTCGCACGCGCTCAGCTTCTTCCATCTCTCATCGCCGGATTTCCTCCTGGGTTTTGATTCGGATCCGGCGACGCGAAACATATTCGGCCTCATCGCACGGGACAAGGACTTCGCCCGCCGGGGCATCCGGCTCCGGAAATTCGGGCAGGAGATCATCGAAGTCCTCGGCAGCCGCCGCATCCACACCCCCTGGGCGGTGGCCGGCGGCGTGCGCGAACCGATCGACACGGCGCAGCGTGACCGCCTCCTGGCCTGGATCCCGGAGGCGAAAGCGACCGCGCAGCTCGCCCTCACGACGCTTGCCGGCGTGCACGAGAAGTTTGCGAAGGATATCCCGAATTTCGGCAACTTCCGTTCGCTGTTCGTCGGCCTCGTGGCGCCGGACGGCGCGCTCGAATACTACGACGGGGCGCTCCGCGTCATGGACGGCAGCGGAAACATCATCGCGGACAAGATCGACATCCACCGGTACGCCGAGTTCTTCGGGGAAGCAGCCGAACCGTGGTCGTACCTGAAGTTCCCGTACTTCAAGCCGCTCGGGTACCCGAAGGGGATGTACCGCGTGGGACCCCTGGCGCGGCTCAACATCTGCGATCATATCGACACGCCGCTCGCGGAGAAGGAGCGCGTGGCGTTCAAGGCCATCGCCGGCACGGCGGGCGCGGTGAACAATTCGTTCTACTACCATTATGCCCGGCTGATCGAGCTGCTCTTCGCGGTCGAGAAGGCGGAAGCGCTCCTCCACGACCCGGCGATGCTCGGCACCAGCGTCAGGGCGCGCGCCATGATCAACCGCCGCACGGGCATCGGCGCAAGCGAAGCTCCGCGCGGCACGCTCTTCCACCAGTACGAGGTTGACGGGAACGGCGTGCTCACGGCCGTGAACCTGATCATCGCCACGGCGCAGAACAACCTGGCGATGAACCGGACGGTGCAGCAGCTCGCCGCGCAGTACATCGACGGCAACACGATCACCGAGGGGATCCTCAACCGCATCGAGGCGGGGATCCGCTGCTTCGACCCGTGCCTCTCGTGCTCCACACACGCCGCCGGCCAGATGCCGCTCCATGTCCAGCTCTGCGACAGCGACGGGCGCGTGATCAGCGAGGTCGCCCGGTGAACGGGACCGTCGTCATCGGCATCGGCAATACGCTCCGCCGGGACGACGGCGCGGGAGTGGAGGCTGCGGAGCGGGTCGCGCGCGCGCTCCCCGGTGCGCAGGTGATCACCGCGCACGGTCTCCATCCCGAGCTGGCCGAGGCGATCGCGGGTTCCGACATGGCCGTGTTCATTGATGCAAGCGTGAGGATGACCACGGTGTGCGTCACGAGACTCTCCCCCGGGGAATCCTCCCGCGGGAGCGACGGCCACGCGCTCCGGCCGGACGGGCTTCTCACGCTTGCAGCGGAGCTGTACGGGCGCGCCCCGGCCGAGGCGCTCCTTGTGGAAATTCCGGCGTTCGAGTGCGGGTTTGGTGAGGGGATGAGCGGTGGAACGCTCCGGATGGTCGACTCCTGCGTTCAGCTCGTCACAGAACTCCTCCGGGGGGAGACCACCCCCGAAATCCTCCTGTACATGGCTCCCGCCCCCGCAAGCGATTAGGCAAGGTTCCCTGTTTCTTCATATGTTGCACGCGTGACTACCCGCGTCCATATCGCCGTCCGCGGCGCGGTGCAGGGGGTGGGGTTTCGCCCCTTCGTGTACCGGCTCGCGACCGGGCTCGGGCTCGGAGGCTGGGTCATGAACTCTCCCGCCGGCGTGTTTATCGAGGCGGAGGGAATGCGCGACTCGGTTGACGAGCTGATCCTCCGGATCGGCAGGGAACGTCCCCCCCTCTCGTCGATCCAGAGCATGGAATGCACGTTCCTCGATCCCGCCGGTACGACCTCGTTCGCGATCCTTCCCAGCGATACCTCGGGCGCAACAGGGACGCTCGTCCTGCCCGACATCGCCCCCTGCAGCGACTGCCTCGGGGAGATGCGGGACCCCTCGGACAGGCGGTACCGGTATCCCTTCACCAACTGCACGCACTGCGGACCCCGGTTCACGATCATCGAGCGACTGCCGTACGACCGGCCGAACACATCGATGAGGCCGTTCACCATGTGCCCGGACTGCGCCAGGGAATACGCCGATCCGCTCGACCGCCGGTTCCACGCGCAGCCGATCGCATGCCCGGCCTGCGGACCGCGCCTTGCACTGTGGGATGTGCGGGGCAGCGCGGCGGCGGAAGGGGACGATGCGCTCACGGCAGCGGCGGCGCTCATCCGTGACGGACGGATCGTCGCGGTCAAAGGCGTCGGCGGTTTCCAGCTCGTGGCCGACGCGGCAAACGACGACGCGGTCAGACGCCTGCGGTCGCGGAAGCACCGTGAGGCCAAGCCGTTCGCGCTCATGGCGCCCTCACTTGAGGCGGTCCGCCGGCTGTGCGAGGTCTCCCCGCTCGAGGAGCGGGCCCTCCTCTCCCCGGAGGCGCCCATCGTGCTCCTCCTGAAGCGGCGGGACGGCGCGCGGGAAGGGGCGGGCCGCGAAGACTCCCCCGTGGCGCCCGGCAATCCCTCGCTGGGCATCATGCTCCCCTCGAGCCCTCTGCACCATCTCCTGATGGAAGCGGTCGGAACGCCCGTTGTCGCGACGTCGGGGAACCTCTCGGACGAGCCGATCTGCATCGATGAACACGAAGCGCTCGGGAGACTCGGGGGGATCGCCGACGCATTCCTGGTTCACAACAGGCCTATCATCCGCCACGCAGACGACTCGATTGTGCGCGTGGTGCTCGGGCGCGAGCTGCTCATGCGGCGGGCGAGGGGGTTCGCCCCGCTGCCGCTGACGCTCCATGCGCCCGCGGAGCAGCTGCTCGCGGTCGGGGCACACCTGAAGAACACCGTGGCCGTGTCGCGGGGCCCGAACGTGTTCATCAGCCAGCACCTGGGGGACCTCGAAACTGAGCAATCGCTCGCGGCATTTCGCAGGAGCATTGCGGACCTGACGTCCATGTTCGATGTATCCCCCGCACGGGTTGTGTCTGACATGCATCCCGAGTATCTTTCAACAGGGTTCGCGCGAGCCTCCGGCCTTCCCGTGGTCGCAGTCCAGCATCACCACGCGCACATCGCCGCCTGCATGGCCGACAACGACCTTCAGGGGAGCGTGCTGGGCGTCTCATGGGACGGCACCGGATACGGCCCCGACGGGACAATCTGGGGCGGGGAGTTCCTCCTCACGGACGGCGCCTCGTTCGAGCGCGCCGCTTCGTTCAGGCAGTTCCGGCTCCCGGGGGGAGACAGGGCGATCAGGGAGCCCCGGCGGCAGGCAATCGGGCTCCTGTATGCGCACATGGGGAAAGAGGCGTTCGCGCTCCGCACGCTCCCCCCGCTCCGGTCGTTCAACGACGGGGAGATCGCGAACCTCCGCACGATGCTCGGCCGGGGGGTCAACTCTCCCCTGACGTCCAGCGCCGGGCGGCTTTTCGATGCCGTCGCCTCACTCGCGGGCCTGCGCCAGGTGAGCGCGTACGAGGGGGAGGCGGCGATGGCGCTCGAATTTGCCCTGGAACAGCCGGTCAGCGACGCGTACACGTTCACCGTCGCTGGTCCCGCCCCCGGGAACCGCCGCGCGGAGCAACCGCGCTGGATCGTGGACTGGTCGCCGATGCTGGTCGAGCTGCTCCAGGACATCGACCGGGGTGCCGGTGCAGGGCTCATTGCAGCGCGGTTTCACAACGGTATCGCCGAATCGGCAGTCGCTGTGGCCCGAAGGGCCGGCCGTGAGCGGGTCGTGCTGAGCGGGGGCTGTTTCCAGAACCGCTATCTCCTTGAACGGGTTGTCCGCCGGATGCAGGAAGAGGGGTTCCGCCCCTACTGGCACCAGCGTGTCCCCCCCAACGACGGGGGTATTGCGCTCGGCCAGATCGTCGTTGCGTCGGCTGTGCCGAACACTTAACAGGAGGGAAGTATGTGCCTCGCAATCCCGGGTAAAGTGCTCGAGATCGACAAGACGGCGTCTCCGGTCATGGGGGACGTCAGCTTTGCCGGCGTCCGGAAGAAGGTGTGCATGGAGTGGCTCCCCGAGGTGCGGGTGGGTGACTACGTGATCGTACACGTCGGCTTCGCGCTCAGCACGGTCGACGAGCACGAGGCGCTCGAGACGCTCAGGATGCTCAAGGAGATGGGAGAGCTGGGGGAGGAGTGAGACGATGAAATACGTCGACGAATACCGGGACAGCGAGGGGGCGAAGAAGTTCGCCAGGCTGATCGGGAGCATTACCACACGTCCCTGGACGCTGATGGAGATCTGCGGCGGCCAGACGCATACGATCGTGAGGTACGGCATCGAGTCGCTCCTGCCGCCGGGACTGACGCTCGTGCACGGCCCCGGATGTCCCGTGTGCGTGACGCCCCTGGAGATCATCGACCGTGCGGTTGCGATCGCCTCGCGCAGTGACGTGATCTTCACGTCCTTCGGCGACATGCTGAGGGTCCCGGGATCGTCCAGGGACCTCCTGACCGTGAAGGCCGGGGGGGGTGACGTCAGAATGGTGTACTCCCCTCTTGATGCGCTGAAGATCGCCCGGGAAAACCCCGGCCGCCAGGTGGTCTTCTTCGGCGTCGGCTTCGAGACGACCGCTCCGCCGAACGCCATGGCGGTGTTCCAGGCGAAGAAGGAGGGGCTCGCCAACTTCTCGCTCCTCTGCTCGCACGTTCTCGTGCCCCCGGCCATACAGGCGATCCTCTCCTCCCCCGCGAACCGCGTGCAGGGCTTCCTGGCCGCGGGCCACGTGTGCACGGTGATGGGATACGAAGAATACATCCCGCTTGCCGCACGGTTCCGCGTGCCGATGGTCGTCACCGGGTTCGAGCCGCTCGACGTGCTGCAGGGAATCTACATGACGGTCCGGCAGCTCGAAGAAGGACGGCACGAGGTGGAGAACCAGTACACCCGCGCGGTGAGGCGCGAAGGGAACGTCCCCGCGCAGAACCTCATCCGGCAGGTGTTCCGCGTCTCCGACCGGACATGGCGCGGCATCGGCGAGATCCCCCTGAGCGGGTACGCGCTCCGGGACGAGTATGCGGCGCACGACGCCGCGAAGATCTTCGACGTGGCGTCGATCACCGCGCAGGAGTCCCCCCTCTGCATCGCAGGGGAGATCCTGCAGGGGTTGAAAAAGCCGCACCAGTGCACCGCATTCGGGAACCGCTGCACCCCCGAGCATCCCCTGGGGGCGCCCATGGTCTCGTCGGAGGGGGCGTGCGCGGCGTACTATCACTACGGGAGCCTGCATGGATATCAAGCAGCCGGTTGACCTGTCGGCCGGGCCCGTCTGCCCGATACCGATCTCGGACTACAGCTCCGTGCTGCTTGCGCACGGCGGGGGGGGCAAGCTGACGCATCAGCTGATCCAGCGGATGTTCGTTCCGCAGTTCTCGAACGAGATGCTCACGACGATGCACGACGGCGCGGTCTTCTCCGCCGGCGGCGCCATGCTCGCGTTCTCGACCGACTCCTACGTGATCAAGCCGGTGTTCTTCCCGGGGGGCGACATCGGGGAACTGGCGGTCAACGGCACGGTGAACGACCTGGCCATGTGCGGCGCCCGGCCGCTCTACCTCTCCTCGGCCCTCATCATCGAGGAGGGACTCCCCATGGACGACCTCTGGAAGATCGTGGTCTCCATGCAGGCCGCGGCGCAGAAGGCGGGCGTCAGCCTCGTCACGGGTGACACGAAAGTCGTGGACCGGGGAAAAGGGGACGGCATCTTCATCACGACCTCCGGCATCGGTATCGTGGAGCAGGGGGTGACGATCGATCCCCGGAGAGCCCGCCCCGGTGACAAGATCATCGTCAACGGACCCGTCGCCGTGCACGGCATCGCGATCATGTCCGTCAGGGAAGGGCTGGCATTCGACACGGAGATCCGCAGCGACACCGCCGCGCTGAACGGGCTGGTCGACGTCATCCTGCGGGCGGGGAGCGATGTCCACGTCCTCAGGGATCCCACGCGCGGAGGCGTGGCAAGCGTCGCGAACGAGATCGCGCAGTCGTCCGGGCAGGGCATACTGCTCGACGAGGCGGCGGTGCCGGTGGGGGAAGAGGTGAGGGGGGCCTGCGAGATACTCGGTCTGGATCCGCTGTACGTCGCCAACGAGGGAAAACTGCTCGCGTTCGTCGACCCCTCATCCGCAGAACGGGTCCTCGCCGGGATGCGTGCGCACCCCTTAGGGAGAGAGTCCGTCGTCATCGGCGAAGTTGTCGCGGAACACCCCGGTGTGGTCGTGATGAAGAGCAGGATCGGGGGAACGCGCGTGGTGGACATGCTCTCGGGGGAACAGCTACCCAGGATCTGTTAGGTTTTCCTGGCTTCCACTTGATTCTTTTTATATGTACTTATATATTAAGTACAGAAAAAAGGATTCGTCGGGTGGAACGCATACTCAAGTACATGCAGGCCCAGGGGGGCTACGCTCGCATGAAACAACTTAAGGCGAGCGGCGCCCAGACGCGCGATGTGCGGCGGCTTTGCCGGGAAGGCGAACTGCTCAGAGTTAAACCAGGCCTCTATCGCCTGTCCAAGATCCCCCCCCAAGAGCACAGCGCCCTTGTTGAAATATGTCTCGCCATGCCCAAGGCGGTTATTTGCCTTGCTTCCGCTCTTGCGTTTCATGAACTGACAACGTTTGTTCCACCCCGAGTCACGTTTGCCATTCCGATCTCTGACAAGCCGATTGGGCTGCCCTCCCTCCCCAATGAGCACTTCTTCTTTTCCCGGAGGGTATACGGCGCAGGCATCGAACACGTCCACACGAGGTCCGGAACCTTTCGAGTCTACAGCCTGGAGAAGACGCTGTGCGACGTTTTTCGGTTCCGGATGAAGATCGGTGAGGATCTCGCCCTCGAAGCGCTCAAAGAATATCTCGGGCGACGGAATCGCAACCTCCAAAAGCTGATGACTTTCGCGGAGCTCTGCAGGGTGAAGGGCATCCTCGCCCCGTACGTCAGGGCACTTCTTGCATGACAAAGGCCCGTGTCGACATCGCCGCTTCCTCTCTCGCGAGGCTTAAGAACCTGGCGGGCGACGCCCACGTCGACTTCAATTTCCTCCTCCTCAGGTTCATGCAGGAACGATTTCTCGCCCGCCTTGTCGCTTCACCACATGCGGAGCACTTTGTTCTCAAAGGAGGCGTGCTCCTTCTCGCATATGGTGCTCAGGGAGCGAGGCCGACGAAGGATATTGATTTTCTCGGGGTCAACACCGCACACGATCGGGAGCACCTGGAACAACGCGTCAGGGAGATTGCGTCAATCAACCTTCACGATGGGGTTGAATTTCTCGCTGACTCGGTCACGAGTCAGGCCATCGCCGAGGATGCTGCCTATGAAGGGGTGCGGATCAAGCTCATGGCGCAAGTGGGCACCGCCAGGAACAAGCTCCAGATCGACGTTGGTTTCGGGGATGTTGTGAGTCCTGCCCCACTCCAATTGGATTACCCCACTTTGCTGGAGCAGGGGACGATCTCGCTCAGAGCTTATTCGAAAGAAACGATGGTTGCGGAGAAGTTCGAAGCAATCGTCAAATTGGCAATGGTCAACAGCCGCATGAAAGATTTCTACGACATTGCCTTCATGGCCTCCGAGTTTGATTTTGAGTTCTCCTCACTTGCGTTGGCAGTCCTTGGCACTTTCGCGCGCAGAGAGACCCCTCTTGAGAACGCAGCTGCACTCCTGCACTCCGATCTCACCCAACAGGCGTCCATTCTGCGCTACTGGAATGCGTTCGGGAGACGTCTGGGACTCAAGCCTTCGGAGACTTTCGCTAAGACATTCTCCTCAATTCGTTCGTTTCTGGGCCCGGTCATCGAGGCAGCACACAGCGACGCAGCCAGCAAACAGAAATGGGATTCCAGGGCCGCCACGTGGAGGTGATGAGAGCAGGCCATCTTCGCTCCCGAGTCCGCCTCAGAGTTTCTCCCCGCAGCTGCTGCAGAACTTGTTGCCGATGGCGTTGACGGTGTTGCACTTCGCGCAGGCGGGTGCGACCAGCGACTTCCCGCACGACGGGCAGAACCTCGTGTCGCGCGCGACGCGCGTGCCGCAGTAATAGCAGGAGGTCGTGTCGCCGGCCGGGGCGGCCGCCGCCGGGGCGGCCGCGTCGCTCTCCTCCGTTATCTCACGCGTCGCCTTCTTGAACTCCTTGATTCCCTTGCCGAGTCCCTGGGCGATTTCCGGGATCTTCTTCGCGCCGAAGAACACGACGATGAGGAGAACGACGATGAGGATTTTGGCAGGACTCAGATCTTCGAGCATGAATTCCCTCCCTGGGATTCGGACTTCTCCGCGGGGCGCCGGCTACTTCCCGTGGAGGACATACGACCGGTGCCCGTCGCTGCCGACGATGAACGCTTCCCGCTGATTCGTCCAGGCGCTGGTGAGACTGATCGACGGGCTCGTGAACTGGGGATACCTGTAATAGTCCGTCGCGCCGACATGGATCACGACGCTCCCGTCCCCGACAAGGAACAGCGAGCTCGCAACGGCCCCGTTCACCGCATGAAGATAACCATTACCGGGAGGAGACACCAGGGTTTTCCACCCGGACCCATCCCGCATAAACAGGCCCTCCCCCACCGTGAACACGATGGCGAGCAGCGACCAGACTGCCTGTGTCCCGAACCGGTCCGCCCTGCCGGCCGTGTGTTCGAGCGAGTCCGCAACGGCCCAGAGGCCGCCGTTCCAGTGCCAGAGCGCATGGAACGACGAATCTGCGCCTCCCCTGCCGCGCCCCTGCACCAGGGCGTAGATGTCGTCAGTCGATATCCCGGCAAGAGAGAGGCACGTCGCGGAGTCCGGCACGATCGCCGGCAACCAGACAAACGCGGTGTAGTGAAACATCGTGCCGGACGCTCCCGCAACCCACATCTCCCCCGGTGCACTTCCCCAGACCGCATTGAGCTTTCCGCCGGGAGGCGTGTTCATGACGGACCACAGCGCGCCGTCGTAATGGAGAACGAGCGGTCCCTCCCCGCCGGGTGAGGGGACACCACCGACGGCAACGATGTCAGTCCCCGAGTAGCCGAAGACCTGCGCAAGCTCCATCGACCCGCCGGGTGGGGAGGGGAGAGCAACCGGCCGCCACGATGTGCCGTCGAAGTGATAGAGGGGAGAGCCCGGGGGATCCGCCTGCCCCGCGGCATAGACATCAGACGCGGAGGAACCCCAGATGCTCTTCATGACCAGGTTTCCACCGGAAGGAGAGACGAGTGTGTCCGTCGTCCAGGTGAAATTGCGGGGGTCCGCCCAGGGGAGCGGGGTCACAGTCCGGGCAGGATGATTACAGGCCTGAAGTGCGAGTGCCGCAACGATCAGGAACCGCCCGCGGGAAGCCAGGAATCGAGTATCCGTTTCTCCTCCGGCGAAATATCCTGACGCGGCTTCACCGCGTCGAGCGTCAGGGGCGGCTTCTCCAGGCGCACCGTGAACTCCCGCAGGCGGTCGCCCCGGAAGACCGTGAGCCGGATCGCCTCCCCCGGGCGGAAGTCCTTCATCCGCTGCTGGAGCCCGGCCGCGCTGATCCTGAATCCATCCAGGGCAACGAGTTCATCGCCGGCATCGAGTCCCGCCGCGAACCCCGGAGATCCGGCAATCACGCGCGTGATGCGCGCACGGCCATCGGCGTCGGCAACATCCACACCCGACCAGACAGGGGGCGCGGACGGCGCCGGGACGAGCTCGAGACCCGCATAGCCGAGAACCCGTTCCCACGCGATCGGCGAAGTGCCGAACACCAGCGAGTCGAACACGGCCGCCAGCGGCGCGCCCCCTTCCCGCGCGACGGAGGCGCGGACGTCGGCGTTGGTGTACCCGGGGCCGCTCCTGGGGAACCGCTCGTAGAGATCGCGCATCACATCGGCAAACGAGCGGGCGTTCCCCGTGGCATGGCGGATCTCCAGGTCCAGCACCATGCTCACGGCAGCCCCTTTCTGGTAGTAATCCGATTCCTCGTTAAATGATTCCCTGTCCCCCTTCCAGTACTTGATCCAGGCATCAAACCCGGATTGCGCCACCGGCTGAACCGAGTTCCCCGGACGGAGGCGGTCGTCATACACTGTCCGGGCAATCCCCTCCAGAAGCCTGTCGCGTGTCGTCAGCCCGGCGTTCAGGAGGATCAGCCCGTCAAAGTAGGACGTCCCCCCTTCCGCCAGCCAGAGCTCGCCTGTATAGTTCTCCTTCTGATAGTCGGGACGGGCGAGGGCCGCAGGCCGGATTTGCTTTACGTTCCAGGTGTGGAAGAACTCGTGCGAGACGAGGCCGAGGAATCCGCGGTAACTGTCCGGATTCCTGAACACGAACGGCCGGCAGCCCATGATCGTGGAGTTGACGTGTTCTGTGCCCCCGCCGCCGCCGGGGGTGCAGTGGAGCATGAACACATAGCGCCTGTACGGCAGGTTCCCCCAGAACTCACGGTTCGCCTCGACGATCTTCCGGATGTCGCGTATGAGCGTGTCGGGCTCCCAGTTTCCCCCGCCGTAGATGGAGAGGATATGCGGAACGCCGGCGGCCTCGAATGCAAAGTCCTGCTGTGTCCCGATCTCCAGCGGGGAGTCGGCGAAGACATCGTAATCCGGCGCGGCAAAGCGGTTGGCGGCAAGGGCATCCATGCCAGTCGTCACGTGCCATCCGGGAGGGGGAGCGACATCAAGCTCCACCGGACGCGGGCGGTACGCGGGGCAGTACATGAAGACGGCCGCACCGTTGACAAATGCGTGTTCGTCGTCCAGGCCCCGCGTCCGCTGGTCGAACTCGTCGGCGTAGACTTCGTACGATGCGCAGACCTCCGCCGCGCCCCGTGTTTCGACGCGCCACGTCGATTTGTCCGTCTTCCGCCAGGCCAGGGGCTCCCCCCCGGGCGTCCGTGCAGCGAACCTGGTCACTCCCCCGGCAAAATCGAGGACGAGGTACCTTCCCGGCCGCCACACGGGAAGCTGCAGCAGCAGTTCCTTCGTCGACGAGGGAAGACCGGAAAACGTCACGGTCACTTCAAACAAATGGCTCGCCGGACGGGGCATGGCGAGCCCGTACCGGATGCGCACGTCAGATTCGGCGGTCATGCTCACAAGCGTCAGTACGAGAAGAACGGAGGCGTGAAGGGCCGTCGGTCTCACGCCCGCCCCGGGCTAGTGTACACCTGTCCCCACCTCATTCCTGTATACCTTCCCCTCTTTCATGACAAACTTCACCTGCTGGAGGATTTCGACGTGCTCCAGGGGATCCCCTTCCACCGCGACGATGTCCGCAAATGCACCCGGCGAGACCTCGCCGATCTTTCCCTTCATGTCGAGAAGCTCGGCGGCAACGCTCGTCGCCGACTTGATCGCCTGCATGGGCGTCATGCCCCACTTCACCATGTACGGAAACTCCTCCGCTTCGTTCTCCGTCCACGGGAACCCGCCGACATCCGTCCCGAAGGCGATCTTCACGCCGGCCTTCAGCGCTTTTGCGAAGACGAGAGGCTGCACATCGAGCAGCTCCCTGTTGGCCGGGTTGCCGGCCGCGGCACGGCCCTCGGCAACGAACACGTTCACGTAGATCGTCGGGCACCAGTACACGCCTTTCTTCACCATGAGCGAGATGCACTCGTCGTCCATCGCGTACCCGTGCTCGATGGAGGCGGCGCCGGCATTGATGGCGGGGATGATCCCGTCGCGCGTCACGGCATGCGCGGCAAAGCGCCTGTGCGACATGCGCACCTCGTCACCGATCGCACGGAGCTCATCGTCCGTGAAGTTCGGCAGGCTGTGGAACCCCCCGTCGGGAGTCCGGTAGTATCCCCTGTCCGCGTAGATCTTGATCCAGTCCGCGCCGTACGAGAGCTGCTCACGCACCGCCCTCCGGGCTTCCGCCTGCCCTGTCACCTCCTGCACACCCTTGGGCATGTGGAGCTCCCAGCTGTAGAGGCTGTTGGGGAGCGGGTAGTGACCCGTGGTGTTGAGCGACCGTGTCGACACGAAGAGGCGCGGCCCGTCGATCACGCCGCGTGCGATCGCTTTCTTGAGATCCACGTCGGCGTACATCGCCCCCTCGGTTTCCATATCGCGGAGCGTCGTGAACCCGTTCAGGAGCGCCGTGCGGCAGGAGACGGTGCCGCGGATCGTCCGGTACGGGATCGATTCCTTGAGGAGCTGCTCGTCGTAATCCTCTTCCGTAACGTCCCCCTGGAGCAGAATGTGGGTGTGAGCGTCGATGAGGCCCGGGAGAACCGTCGCGCCGGAAAGATCGATCACGCGGGCGCCCGGGGGGACCTCGCGCACGACGGCGGTGATCGTCTTCCCGTCGACGAGCAGGACGACGTTCTTCCGCGGGGAATCGGAGAGCCCGTCGATGAGCGTCCCGCATTTGATCGCCGTCGTCTGAGCGCCGGCGGCAGGCGGAAGCGCCAGAGCGGCTGCCGCGATGATGTGGAACAGAGTTTTCATGGGGGGGTGGTCCGGACTGTGGTGGAGGAGGTGCAACGCCAATATGATCCATCCGCTTGAAAGAATCAAGAATCTTGATATCTTGGCAGTTCCCACAGGCACACACCCCTGCACGAAAGGCATACCATGAGCATCGCAGTCAGGAGAGCCCTTCCCTCCGACGGAAAGACGATCGTCTCGCTCGTCAACGCACTCGCGGCGTACGAGAAGCTGACACCCCCCGATGCGGAGGCACAGGAGCGTCTCCTCCGCGACATGTTCTCTCCCCATCCCCGCCTTGAATGCTACCTCGCGGAGGGAGACGGCGTCCCGGCCGGCTACGCGTTTGTGTTCGAAACATACTCCAGCTTTCTCGCGCTGCCGACGCTCTACCTGGAGGACCTCTTCGTGCTTCCCGAGTGGCGCGGGAAGAAGGCGGGGTTTGCGCTCTTCCGGGCGATGGTGGCAGAGGCAGCCGCCCGGGGGTGCGGCCGGATGGAATGGACAGTCCTCGACTGGAACGAGCCGGCGATCAACTTCTACAGGCGCTCGGGGGCGAAGCACATGAAGGAGTGGCATCTCTACAGGCTGGTCAGGGAAGAGATGCAGGCGCTCCTCAACTCCGGCATATAGCCCGGAGACCTCAGATTGCCTCAGGAACAGGGCCATTCCGCACGGATATCACATAGGTTACACCGACCTGTGTGACTTCACGCACAACGTTTGGGGCCGGTTCTTCGCATATTTTTTGCGACACTTATAAGGCACGGCGAGGACACGGCACATGGACATACTTCTGGTTGACGACAACGAGGACTACCTCTTCCTGGTCACTGAGGTCCTGAAGAAGAACGGGTACACCGTTCACACCGCAAAGGACGGCATGGAAGGGTGTGAGGTGCTCACCAGGGCGGACATCGACCTGATCATCTCGGACATCCGGATGCCGCGCCTTGACGGCGTGAAGATGCACGCCTTCGCCCGTGAGATCGACAGGTACAAGAGGACGAAGTTCATCTTCATCTCGGGTTTCCGGGACGTCTACTCGCAGGTGATCAACATCGATCCGAAGCTGGACTTCCTCCTCGACAAGACGACGCCTGTCCAGGAACTGCTCAGGCTCGTTGACGAGCTGATATTCGGACGGATGGAAGGGGCCTGGGCCTAGCGGAGACGGCGCGCGAGCACGACAACGCCGCGCGCCGTGTACATGCCGCTCCCGGAGGAGCTCACGGCTTCGACGTAGATCACATAGATTCCCATCCTCGCGGTGAGATGCGCATCATCGCGCCCGTCCCAGATGCACTCCCCGTCTCCCGTTGCAGGGGCGCATGTCGCAAGCGTCCGCACGAGCCTTCCGCGCGCATCAAATATCCTGACAGAAACACTCCAGACTCCCGCCGGCAGTTTGTACCTGAGCACCGATGCGTCATCGTGTCCATCACCATCGGGCGAGAACGGGTTCGGGGAGGCTGAAACTGCTCCCCCCGCGCCGCTGCGCGTGAGAGCCACGCTGTTCCTTCGCCCGGGTGTCCCTCCCTCGGGCAATGCGCATGTGCTCCAGTTGGCCGGGTCGTTGGACCGGCCCGGCGCGAGTATCCGCTCCAGCGACCGCCCGGTCCTGTCGGAGACGGACGGATTGTGCCACGACGGCGAGTACGCGACGCTGTCGGAGACCGACCCCCAGGGATCGACGATGAGCAGCGTTGCACCGTCGTTGTTCAGCCGTGTCTCCCACGAGGAAGGGACAATGACACGCCCCGCTCCCTGCTGCTGGAGCGACGGAAAGAACCGGTAGATCGAGGAATCCTCGGCAACCACGGCACACTCGCCGGCGCCGAGGGATGATCCCCCCGCAGGTATCACGACCGTTCTGTCCTTCGTTCCCGCAGACCCCTTCACTGCAAGGCGCCACCCTTTCAGATTCACGGCGCCGCTGCCGCAAGCCAGCAGCTCTACATATTCCGCTTCCCCGGCGACGGGGGAGTACATGATCTCGTTAATGGCGATCGAGCCGGCGGAGGGAGAGACATCGAGCTCGCACGGGAGCATATCGTCGGAAGCATCCCCGTCGGATGAATCGCGGACGACGGCCACCAGCGGGTTGAGGCCCTCGGCCGGGGCATCGAGGCGGAGCGTCACGGCCAGCGTGTCCCCCGGGAGAAGCGCAGCGCCCGGCGAGGCGGAGGCAAGGCGGCCGCAAGGGACGGGAATGACCGTGTCTCCGCAGTTCGGGCAAATGTCCACGGAGAATCCTGAGGCCGGGAGCAGGCCCGGATTCGCCACAAGCGCGGTGATTTCCGCCGGTTCACCAGCCTGCGGATGGGAAGGTGAGACGAACACGCGGGTCAGCGCGAGATCATACGGCGGACGCACAGTGAGCGCAAAATCGTCCAGCCGGAGAGTCCCCGCGCTCCCCGTGCCCGACGGAACAACACGGAGACGAAACCTTACATTTCTTTCCCCGGCAAGCCCCCCGGGAAGAGCGCGCGAGACCTCTGTGTACGACGTCTGCGCTTCGCTCCGGATCGTGTCACCCGCCAGGAGCGACCAGCCCGACCCCCCGTCGGATGAAACATCGATGACGATCGGTGCGCCGAACGTGGACGACCGTCGAACCCAGAATGAAAGAGACGCCGGAACTGCGCCGCTGAAATCGAACACGGGCGTCGCAAGCCACTGAGCCACCGTCGCGTTGGCGGCCGAGACGCAGCAGGGAGGTGTCCTGGGGGCACTCTGGCTGAGCGTCATGTCGTCCTCCCCCGGGCTCCTCACCCGCGACGACTGCCAGAGCGGGGGGAGTGCCGGAGGCGCCGAGGAATCGAAACTCTCGCGCCACGGGAATACATGGACCTGTCCGGCGCACTCCCCCGGCTGGAATACGAGGGTTGCGACCGTACCGCATATGAAAAAATCTGTCAATACGCCGGAATGCACACTCGATTGGTTTGTTTGACTTTCCAGACGATTTTGAGTATATACGGTGTGCATAATACTACACACGGCCATGGACCAGTTACGAATTCTCTTTGTCGATGATGACGCCGACCTGCGGCGGATCGTCAAAGACCAGTTGGTCCCCCTGGGGTTCGTTGTAGACGAGGCGGAAGACGGTGCGAAGGCGATCGGGATGCTCGAGAAGGGGAACTACAGCCTGATGCTTCTGGACATCAACATGCCTGTCAAATCAGGCATCGACGTCCTGAAGTTCATCAAGGAGAAGGGGCTGTCCTGCAAGGTCATCATGCTCACCGGCCGCGTGGGGTTCTCCGTGGCGACCGAGACGCTGAAACTCGGGGCGGATGACTACATTACGAAGCCGTTCAACATCGACTACCTGCTGTTTGCGATAAAGAGGGTGGTGGGGAAGAACTGACGCGGAGCGTCTTTGCGAGCGTTTTGTGCGAAGCAATCCGGGGTGAGATTGCTTCGGGGGCGCAAAGAGCGCGCCCCCTCGCAATGACAGCGTGAGTACGACTGCGGAATCAGGTTCCTGCCGAATAGTCCTCTGTGTACTTGACCTGCTCTTCGGTCAGCCTGTCGATCTGGATACCCTGCGTTGAGAGCTTGACCCCCGCGATTTCCTGGTCCTGCGCGGGCGGGATGTCGTGCACATGGTTCTTCAGGCGCACACCCTTCTTGTGGAGGTCCACAAGACGGAGCTGCGACATGAACTGGTTGGCAAACGACATGTCCATCACCTCGGAGGGGTGACCTTCCGCGGCCGCAAGGTTCACAAGCCGGCCCTGCGCCAGCACGTACAGCCGGCGGCCGTTCTTGAGCTTGTATTCCTCGTTGTTCATCCGGATCTCGCGCTTCGACTTCGTCAGCTTGCCGAGCTCGACCAGGTTCACCTCGCAGTCGTAGTGCCCGGTATTGCAGACGATGGCGCCGTCCTTCATCGCGCGGAAGTGGCGGTCGACAATCACGTCCTTCACCCCCGTCGCGGTGATGAAGATATCACCCACTTTGGCGGCGTCGTCCATTGTCATGACCCGGAAGCCCTCCAGCGTCGCCTTCAGAGCGGCGGTCGGCTTCACCTCGGTCACGATCACGTTGGCCCCCAGGCCCTTGGCACGCAGCGCGACCCCCTTCCCGCAGTGGCCGAACCCGGCGACCACCACGTTCTTGCCGGCCAGCAGCACGCTTGTCGCGCGCAGCACACCGTCCAGCGTCGACTGACCCGTCCCGTAGACGTTGTCGAAATCCCATTTGGTCTCGGCGTCGTTCACGGCGATCACGGGATACTTGAGCGCCCCGTCGGCGGCCATGGCGCGCAGGCGGTGGACGCCTGTGGTCGTCTCCTCGGTCCCCCCGATCACGTACTTCTCCGCGAACTCGGGGTGCTTGTTGTGGATCGTGAAGATCAGGTCTGCGCCGTCATCGAGCGTCAGGTTCGGGTGGAACTTCAGCGTCTCCTCGATGCACCAGTAGAACTCCTTCACGTTCATCCCGTGCCAGGCGAAGATCGAGATCCCCTGCGCCGCAAGCGACGCCGCGACCGCGTCGTTCGTCGACAGCGGATTGCAGCCGCTCCAGCTCACCTCGGCACCCGCATCCACGAACGTCCGCACCAGTACTGCGGTCTCCTTCGTGACGTGCAGGCACCCGGCAATCCTGTACCCCTTGAACGGCTTCGTCTTCGCGTATTTCGCGCGCAGCGCCGCCAGGACCGGCATCCTGGATTCCGCCCACTCGATGAGGCGATCACCTTCCGCTGCGAGCTTCAGGTTCGCGACCTTGGACTTTCCTGCTGATTTCATGCATCCTCTGTATGTGATTGA
>Ga0335071_10000914_pt1 | contig 31758 bp, 26 predicted proteins | sample Lox_Sample_15_FD_206724 | JGI IMG/M metagenome (GOLD analysis project Ga0335071, IMG submission 206724) | Soil microbial communities from Loxahatchee National Wildlife Refuge, Florida, United States - Lox_Sample_1.5 | ecosystem: Environmental > Terrestrial > Soil > Wetlands | place: USA...
GCGACACCCGGCCTGAAGGCGCCATTACGGCGAGGGTTTCGCTCGGCCGAAGTGGCGCACCCGACACGATTCGAACGTGTGACCTTTGCCTTCGGAGGGCAACGCTCTATCCAGCTGAGCTACGGGTGCATTGGGCATTCATTTAGCCGATTGCCCCGCCGTCGGCAACGGCCGGATTGCGGGCCGGACAGGGCGTTTTCGAGCTGCCGCCGCCGTCCGGTCAGATATCGATCGGAACAATGGTCTTGCCGATCGGCCAGAGCGCGATCCCGGCCAGTTTCAGATGGGCCCAGGCAAAGGGGATGCCGATGATGGTGATCGCAAACAACACCGCCGCGACGAGATGGCCGAGCGCCAGCCACCACCCCGCCAGCACCAGCCAGATGATGTTGCCGATCAGGCCGAGCGGTCCGGTGCCAGTGTCCTCCCGCCCGGTCACCGCCGCGCGCGACACCGCGGCATTGCCGAACGGCAGGAAGGTGTAGACAGCGATATTGAATGCGGCCCGCGCCCAGGGCAGTCCGATGATCGTGATCGCCATGATGACGGCGGCAACCAGCCAGGCGAACGCCATCTGCGCGCCGCCCAGCACGATCCACAGCAGGTTCAGCAGCAGCGAGACCGGAGACATGGGACATCCTCAATTCTTGCAAAAACGCGTTCGAGGCTGTCCTGCATAGCAGAAATTGCCGGCCGGTGAGAGTCCGCGATTTTGCGCGCCGCGCGGCGCGACGCCCCCTCAGGCGGACGCCGCGACGGCTTCGCGGCCGGCCGCAAACAACCGTCTGACCTCCGCGCCGGGCCTGGCGGCGCTGAACAGATAGCCCTGCATCTCGGTACAGCCGAGCGCGCGCAAAAGTTCCCGCTGGCCCTCGCGCTCGACGCCTTCGGCGGTCGTCGTCATGTTGAGCGAGGTCGCGATGCTGACCACCGCCTGTACGATCGACGAGGAGCCCGTGACATCCATGATGTCGGCGACGAAACTGCGGTCGATCTTGATCTTGTCGAACGGAAAGCGTTTCAGGTAGCTGAGCGAGGAATAGCCGGTGCCGAAATCGTCGAGCGCGATGCGCACGCCGATCTTGCGCAGCTGGTGCAGGATCGCCAGCGCAGCCTCGTCGTCGCGGATCAGCACCGCCTCGGTGATCTCGAGCTCCAGCCGGGTGGGCTCGAGCCCGGAGGCCGCGAGCGCGCCGGCAACCCGCAGCGCCAGCGTCGGGCTCTTGAGCTGCACCGGCGAGACGTTGACGGCGATCCTGACATGATCAGGCCAGCGCACCGCTTCGGCGCATGCGGTCTGCAGCACCCAGTCGCCGAGCTCGTTGATCAGCCCGGTGTCCTCCGCCACCGGAATGAACTCGGCCGGCGAGATCATGCCGCGGTCGGGGTGACGCCAGCGCAGCAGCGCCTCGCATCCGGTCACCTCGCCATGGCGCAGGCTGACCAGCGGCTGGTAGTGCAGCTCGAAGCCGCCATGCGACAGCGCGTGGCGCAGATCCTGCTCCAGGCTGAGGCGCGCCTTTGCGCTGGCGTCCATGGTCGGCTCGAAGAAGCGGTGAACGCGCCGCCCGCCGGCCTTTGCCGCGTACATCGCCAGGTCGGCGCTCTTGATCAGCTGGTCGAGGTCGGTGCCGTCCTGCGGCGCCAGGGCGATGCCGATCGAGGCGTCGCTCGACAACAGATGGCCGAGGCAGTGATAGGGCTGGCGGATCGCGTGGTAGAGCCTTTTGACGAATTCCTCGACGTCTTCGGCGCCGGAGACCGCGGTCTGGATCACGGCAAACTCGTCGCCGCCGAGCCGCGCGATCAGGTCGTTCGCCTTGATGCAGCTCTTGATCCGCACGGCGACGCTCTTCAGGAGCTCGTCGCCGACGTGGTGGCCGAGCGAGTCGTTGATGCCCTTGAACTCGTCGATGTCGATATACAGCAGCGCGAACTGCCCGCCCTTGTCCGTCTTGCGCAGCTCGCGCTTCATCTGTTCGCGGAACAGCACGCGGTTGGGCAGGTCGGTCAGCGAGTCGTAATGCGCCAGGTGCGCGATCGTCTCGTTCGCCTTGCGCCGCTCGGTCACATCCTCGACGACGTTGATGAGATACCGCGGTGCGTCGCTGGCGTCGCGGATCGCGATCCGCCGCGAGGTCTGATAGCGCAAGCCGAGGGAGCGGTTCTGCCAGGGCGTCTCGTCGATGAACAGGCCGTCCGGTATCTGCAGCGAACGGTCGTCGTCCCGGACGATGAGATCGGCTTCCGGCCCGGGCAGCAGGTCGAGGGTCGTCCTGCCGACGATCTGCTCGCGCGGCAGGCCGAACTGCTGCTCGGCGACGCGGTTGACCAGCACATAGCGCCGGTCCCGCACGTCCTTCACCGTGATCTGGGACGGGATATGGTCGATGATCTCACGTAAAAAGGCCTGGTTGCGGTCGCGCTCCTGCGCGAGCTTGCGCTGCTCGGTGATGTCCTCGATGGTTGCCACCCAGCCGCCGGCGGGCAGCGGCTTGTTGACGACCTGGAAGGCGCGGCCGTCATCGCTCTCCATGATCTGCAGATTGATCTCGCCCCTGGCGATGCTGTCCAGCACCGACGTGCAATAGACGTCGACGTCGCCGTTGAACGAGCCGGTGTCCTTGCGGTGCCGGACCAGGTCGCGAAAGCTTGCGCCCGGTTTCACCACGTCGGCCGACAGCGCGCACATGTCGATGTAGCGCTGGTTGCAGATCACCATGCGGGCGGAGGCGTCCAGCAGCACGAGGCCCTGCGTGATGTTGTTCAGCGCGGTGTCCAGCCGCAGCCGCTGCGCCTCCAGCTCTGCCCGGGCGTCCCGGCTCTGCCGCTGGATCTGGCGGATGATCAGGAACAGCGTGAGGGTGATGACCGATGTCAGCAGCGCCGCCGCGATGACCAGATAGCGGGTCTGGTCGCGCCAGTCGGCCAACGCAGCGTCGATCGACCTGGTCGCAACAAAGGCGATCGGCAGGCTGTGCGACAGCCCGCCGGCGGCGAGGTGGGGCACGCCGTCGACGGGGCTGTTCAGCCGCAGGGTCTGCGGCCGCCCGGTGGCGAGCATCCTGCCGAGCAGCGGGGCGTCCCGCATGTTGCGGCCGATCATCTCCTCGACATGCGGATGCCGCGCCAAAAGGGTGCCGTCGGTGTGAAACATCGAGATCGCCGCGCCTTTGCCGAGCGCGACGGAGGCGAAGAATTTTTCGTAAGTGGCGGGATCGAAGCGCCGCGTCATCACGCCGAGGAAGGTGCCGTTGGCGCCGGTCAGGCGGTGGGCCAGGATGGTGGTCCACTTGCCGCCGTAAAAACTCTTCAGCGCCTCGGCGAGGAAGCGCGGCGGGTTCGGGTCGCTCTTGAACACCTGGAAGTAATGCCGGCCCGAAATATTGATGGCCGGTGGCGGCCAGGGCCCCGATGAATTGATCAGTTCGCCGTCGACGTCATAGATGTTGGCGTCGCCGACATAGGACAGCCCGGCGATATTGGCCTTGAGCCGATCGTGGGCGCCAAGACCCGACATGGCGTCCCGAAAGCCCTCCGCCGAGGCAAAGCGCGAAAAATCCAGCCTGGCCAGCGTCTCGCTTGCGAGCGTCTGATAGTCGTCGAACTGCTGGTCGAAGTGCCGGGCGAGCAGCAGCATGGTGTTTTCCAGCTCGCGTTCGCTGTTGGTGAGCGCGCGCTCGCGAAACTCGCCGATCGCCGCGACCGTACCGGCGATGATCCCGGCGATCAGCAGGACGCCGCATGCGATCAGCCAGACGACGGGGTCGCGCCGGCGGGGCGGCCCGGCCTGCGCCGGCCCGGCCGTCATGCTCCGGGGCGTACTGCTCCAGAGGTTAGAGATCATGTCGCGCATTCAGCCGCTCCCGAATTACCTGGATACGGCGCAGAGATGGCGTCTCCGTTACGAAAACCGGTTACCTAATGCTTAACTTCGCGTTTATGGCGCGCCGGGGCGGCGTTGGTGTACTGCTTCAACCGTCATTGCGAGGCGCTTCGGCGCCGAAGCAATCCAGGCTGTATCCGAGCAATGATTTCTAGATTGCTTCGCTCGCAATGACGCTTGCTAGCGGCGATAGCCGTCGCCGCGAAAATAGTTCGGCCGGCTGTACTGGGCGGCGCGGCTGGCGAGATTGACGCGCGCATCGCCATAGGTCGACGTGGCCGGCTTCAGCTCCTCGAGAAAGATCGGCCGCGAGAAGTAGAAACCCTGCGCGTAGCGGATTTTCGTCGCCGCCTGCAGGTAGGCGAGTTCCTCGAACGACTCGACGCCTTCCGCGATCACGGTCATGCCGAGCGCTGCGCTGAGCGACTCGATTGCGCGCAAGATGCCCTGGCTGCGCGGCCGCTTGTGGATGTCGGTGATGAAGGAGCGGTCGATCTTGATCTCGTCGGCAGTGATGTCGGCCAGCGCCGAGAGCGAGGAATAGCCGACGCCGAAATCGTCGATCGAGATGCCGACGCCGATCCTGCGGAACATCGGCAGGATCTCGTCCTGGAACAGCGTCTTGGTGAGGAACGCATCCTCCGTCACCTCGATCATGAAGCGGCGGGGATACCCGGTCTCCTCCAGCGCCTGCGCGAAGGAGCGCATGAACTCGGCGTTGCCGGCCTGCTTGGCCGCGACATTGATGCTGATCACGGCCTTCGGGCCGAACGTCTCGTTGATGAGGTCGATCGACTTGACGATTTCCGCCAGCACGAGATGCGTCAGCTCGTCGATCAGGCCGAGCTCGACCGCGAGATTGACGAAGGATCCCGGCGCCTGGAGCACGCCTTCGTTGCCGCGCAGCCGCACCAGCGCCTCGACCCCCATGATCTCCTGCGTGCGGATGTCGACCTTGGCCTGGAAGGCGCAGCAGAACCGCTTTTCGAGGATGGCCTGCCGCAGCGACTGCTCGACCTTCATCCGCTCCTGGGCCTCGCGCTCCATTGCGGCGTCGAAGAAGGCGGCGGCGCCCTTGCCTTCGTTCTTGACCCGGTACATCGCGAGGTCGGCGTTCTGGCACAGCACGTCGTAGCTGCGGCCGTGCTCGGGATGCAGGCTGACGCCGATCGAGGTGGAGGCAAAAATCTCCGATCCGTCGATGAAGAACGGCGCGGCGAGGCGGCGCAGCGTCGAGCGGATGAAATCGGCCACCTCGTCGGCGCTCTGGATCGGATGCAGCAGCAGCAAGAACTCGTCGCCGCTGATCCGCGACAGCATGTCGGATTCGCGGAGCTCGCGGTCGAGCCGCCGGGCCAACTCGGCCAGCAGCGCATCGCCGGTCGCATGACCGTAATAGTCGTTGATGTGCTTGAAATTGTCGATGTCGAGAAAGGCCAGCGCGAACCGCTCGAGGTTGCCCTCGGAACACACCAGGTTCTTGACGCGATGCTCGATGACCCGCCGGGTCGGCAGCTCCGTCAGTTCATCGTAGAAGGCTGAACGAAACAGCTGGTCCTCGAACGCCTTCTGTTCGCTGATGTCGGCAGAACTCGACAGCAGAAGGTCGCGATCGGCGATGCGGACCGGACGATGCGTGGTGAGCAGCACCTGGCGGCCATGCGCGAGCTGCGCAACCTCCTCGGCGACGACGGGGCGGCCGCCCCGCAAGATTTCCGCGGCGACATCGAGGCGATGGCCGAGCGCCTCGGACGGCGAGGCCGACGGGGCGGCCTCGGAAAAGCCGAGCTGGGCCGCAGCGGCATCGTTCATCAGCAGGAAGCGGCCGTCCGCGTCCTGCACCGTGACGCCGGCCGGCAGCAGGCGGAGCACGTCGTGCAGGAAGCTGAGCTCGGCGCGTGAGGCGGCAGCGCCGTCATCGTTCGCGGCGAGGTGCGCAAATTGTCTGTCGCGGCTTTCCATGATCGCGGATTGTGCTTTTTTCCCTCTTAGTTTTAGTTAAGCTGTCCGTAGAAACACGGGGCCATTGCGACAGCCGCCCAAAATTGTTCGGGAAGCGCCCGCGAACGTCATTAACAGTGCGTCAATGGCGCTGGTGCGCGGGAGGTCGGCAATCGAGCTGCCGTGAAGGGAGGATCTCATGGGACGTCTGGACGGCAAGGTCGCGGTCATTACCGGTGCGACAAGCGGGATCGGTCTGCGCACCGCCGAGGTTTTTGTGGCGGAGGGCGCCAGGGTCGTCATCGCCGGCCGCCGCGCCGCGGAGGGCGAGGCGCTGGCGAAAAGGCTCGGCGGGACTTGCGTGTTCCGGCAGACCGACGTCACGGTCGAGGACCAGATACAGGCGCTGATCGCGCTCGCGGTGGAAAGATTCGGCAGGCTCGACTGCCTGTTCAACAATGCCGGCGGCCCGGCACAGACCGGCGGCATCGAGGGTCTGGAGGCTGCGCGTTTCGACGCGGCCATGGCGACGCTGGTGCGCAGCGTCATGCTCGGCATGAAGCATGCCGCGCCCCATATGAAGCGGCAAGGGACGGGCAGCATCATCAACAATGGCAGCATCGCCGGAAGGCTTGCCGGTTTTTCGTCATCGATCGTCTATGGCGCTGCAAAAGCGGCCGTGATCCATCTCACCAAATGCGTCGCGATGGAGCTCGGCGAGTCCGGCGTCCGCGTCAACTCGATCTCGCCCGGCGCAATTGCAACCGGCATCTTTGGCAAGGCGCTGGGGCTTTCGACCGAGGCCGCGGAAAAGACGCCCGATGTCATGCGCGAAGTCTTCAAATCGGCGCAGCCAATTCCGCGCGCCGGCCTGCCGGACGACATCGCCCATGCCGCGGTGTTTCTCGCCAGCGACGAGTCCTCGTTCATCAACGGGCATGATCTGGTCGTCGATGGCGCGATGACCGGCGGCCGCAACTGGAGCCAGCAGCAGCAGGGTTACGTCGCGATCCGCAAGGCGTTCGGGGAGCGGGCGGGGTAAACAAAGTCGTCATTGCGGGCGAAGCGAAGCAATCCAGATTGCTTCCGCGGAGACAGTCTGGATTGCTTCGTCGCTTCCGCCTTCGCTCTTCGAGCTACGGCGGACAAGTCGCTCCTCGCAATGACGGAAGGGCTTGAAAGGAAGGTCTCATGTTCACGATTTCTGCCGCACGCCTGCATCGTTTCGACATCCGCCCCGTCATGATGGCTACCTTCGCCGGCCTCGCCTGCGCATTCGCGTTGGGCAGAGCGTTGCCTGTGACGATGGACGCGCTCTCGACCACAATCGCGCCGCTCTGCGCAAGCAGCGCCGAGGCCGCCGGCGCCGGCGACAAGGTCGAGCCGATCGGCTCCTATGCACTGCCGAACGTGGCGGGCAAGCGCGTCACCATCGTGCGGGTGACTTACGGTCCCGGCGGGTTCAGCCGTCCGCATCGCCACGCGGGCTCCGTCACCGCCTATATCACCAGGGGCGAAATCCGCTCGCAACTCGGCGGCGGTCCGGTCGAGACGTTTGCGGTCGGACAGACCTTCTTCGAGCCGCCGGGCTCGACCCATCTGGTCTCGGCCAACGCGAGCGCCACCGAGCCGGCCGAACTGATCGCGGTGTTCGTCGCCGACGAAGGCGCGCAGCTGACCACCTTCCTCGACTAGCGCATCCGTCGTCAGAATTGCGCGTCGCGCGTCCAGTCACCGCACGGTGACGGCGATGGTGTATTCCTTGCCGTTGTTGGGGTCGTTGGGATCGCCGGTGATACGATGATAGGTAAAGCTGTCCTCGCCGACAAAGCCCTTTTTCGACTGATACACCATCTCGGTCACGTGCACGTTCATGGATTTGCCGTTGCGCAGCGTTCGCGGCTCTACGGTGGTCACGGTGCGGACGGTTCCATGTGCCGGCTTGGACGTGTACTGGATTGAGATCGGCCACTCCTTGCCCTGCATATCGACGCGCCAGTAGTTGCATCCGCACGGCGTGGCAACGCCGGACTGGGCGACCATCGAATGCATGGCCCACGCGCCGCCAGCCAACGCCATCAGGAGAACGCCCGCCAGCGTCGCACGCGCCACGACTGTCCGCGGCACAGATAAGCCTGAAATAGCCATATGATTTCCCCCTGCCTGATTTGCTCCACTCGACTGCATGTTCCGATTATTACGCGGCACGCGAAACTCAGCGGCAATCGATCGGCCCGATCTGCTCACCGTACGGTGACGGCGACGGTGTATTCGTTGCCGTTCCTTGTATCGGTCGGATCGGCGGTGACGTGGCGATAGGTGAAGCTGTCCTCGCCGACATAACCCTTCTTGGACTGATAGACCCAATCCGCCACATGCACCGTCTTGATAGTGCCGTTTCGGAGCGCCTTCGGCTGCAGCGAAACCTCGGTGTGGACGCTGCCGTGCGCCGGCCGCGCCGTGTACTGCAGCGTCACCGGCCATTCCTTGCCTTGCGCGTCGACGCGCCAGTCGGAGCGTGTGCAGCGGAACGGCACGCCGGATTGCGCCGTCACCGCGATCGTCATCGCGGCCCGGGCTTCGCGAAAGGCCGCGACCAAAACGGCGAATGACAGAACGAAACGGCGGGACAGGCTTGCCGATAGGGCACGGTGTTCAATATTCATGGCTTTGCTCTTCCAATCCTCGTCATGAAATACTTGAATGAATGTCACTCCCTCACATCGCGCGCCACGCGGAAGCCGACATTGCCGACGCGGCCGTCGGCCTGCACCGCATAGCGTGCCGCGGAGCGCAGCAGCGCGGCCTCGGAAATCCAGGAGCCGCCGCGCAGCCCGCGCCGCTCGCAATTGCCGCTCTGCCGCGCTGCCCCGTCGGTCGACGCGCCGGCATAGCTGTCATTGCTGCAATCCTCGACCCATTCCCAGACATTGCCGCTGACCTGAAAGAATCCCCACGGGTTCGGCTGGAAGGAATCGACCGGCATGGTCTTCTGGCTGGAGACGGCGTTGGCGGGCCGGTCCTTGGCCGAGCGCTCGTCATAATTGGCGTTGCGCCGCGTGACGGCTGCGCCCCACCAATACGGTGTCGTCGTCCCGGCGCGCGCGAGATATTCGCGCTCGGCCTCGCTCGGGAGGCGATAGGCCCTGCCGGTCCGCAGCGACAGCCAGGCGACGTAATTTTTCGCGTCCTGCCAGGACACGCTGACCACAGGGCGCCGGCCGCGACCCCAGCCATTGTCCCAGGGACGATAGCCGTTGCAGCCGCCATCGGCGACGCAGGCGTCCCATTCCTCAAAGGTCACCGCAAAACGCCCGGCCGCGAAACGATGCTCGAAACTCACGCGATGCTGCGGACCTTCGACCGCCTCGCGATGGGCTTCATTGTCGGGCGATCCCATCATGAAGCTGCCCGGGGGCACCACCACCATCTCCGGGCATTTGTCGCACTCCCTGAAGGTCGCCTTCGGCTTCAATGCCGCTTCCGCGGCCTCGTCCAGCACCTTGAGCTTGAGATCGATCGCGCCGCCCGCGGCCGCGGCATCGCGCGGCGGCGGCGCCGGCGCGAGGGCGGCGAGCTGCTTCTGCCGTGCCTCATCCTGCCTGAGCTCGTCTTCCTTGAGCTGATCGAGGCGCGCGCGGGCCTCGTCACGATGGGTGCCGTCGGGAAATTTTCCGAGATACTCCTCGAACGTTGCCGCCGTTCGCGAACCCCTGATCGCATTCCAGACGATTTCGGAGGCGGGCGGCGGAGGCGGCGCGGCCGTGGCGGCGGCCTGCTTCCTAAGGTCATCGCGGCGGGCCTCGGCCTCCTTCAGGTGGCGGCTTAAGGGAAACTTGCTCACGAACTCGTCGAACACAGCGGCATGGCCGGCATCCTTCACCGCGTTCCACACGATCTCGTCCACCGGCGGCGGTGGCGGCGGAGGAAGCGTCTTCGGCGCATCGACCAGGGTGATGACCGACCCGCCGAGCGAGCCGTAGACAAAGGGCTCCTGGGCCCGGCCGGTTGCCTTCAGCACCTCGTCACGGACTTTCCCGAACGCGATGCGCAGATCGAGGCCGGGCGTCGCGAGATTGTGCAGCAGCGCCGAAGTGAACGGGCTGTTCTTTGCATCGCCGTCCAGCGCCACCGATCCCGCCCGGGCGGCAAAGGCGATCAGCGTATCGGACGCGGCCGGCTCGACCTTGGCGAGCCCGCGGCCGACCGAGCGCGAGGCCATGCTGCGCTTCATGGTCTTCAGGAACGGATTGTCGCGACAGGCATCGAGAATGACCAGGCGCAGCTTTTGCGCCGGTTCGATCGATTTCAGCACGCGGTCGACGGAGACGGTTTCGTCCTCGATGTCGAAGTCGCGCGCGAGCCGCGCGTCGACCGGGATGATGTAGTTCACGCCATCGATCTCGATGCCATGGCCCGCAAAATAGACCACCGCGACGTCGGCATCGCCGGCCAGCTCGGCAAAGTCGCTGATGGCGCGCCGCAGTTCCGCGACGGTGAGATCGCGGCGCAGGTCGACGCGAGAAAATCCGGCGGAGCGGAAGAGCTCCGCCATGCTGCCGGCGTCGTTGGACGGATTGGGCAGGCTCGGCACATTGCGATAGATGGAGTTGCCGATTACCAGCGCGATGCGCTTGTCGGCATGCGCCGCGCCCGACAGAGCGCAAAACATCACGGCGAGAATGATGGCCCCGAAGCCACGCATGGCCTTCCCCCAGCTTGCGCGCGACAACCGCCTGCCCGCCTCGCAAGTGCTGCACGAGCAGTATAGCGTTAGCCGAGTCTTGGAAAGATCCAGCGGCGCCGTCTGTGATGCGCTTCACGTTGCGCCGGCCGTTTCAGGCCGGTCGCCCATTACGGTGAGGCTGGTACCGTAGCGGGGTGTGCGGGCAGCCATCGGACAGCGCGCGATACCGGGCGCTCGCCTGTTTTCATGCCGTGGGGATATCACCCGGAAAGCGGTTTTCGGGTCACGGTTTGATGTAGGTCCAGCCTTGCTCCTCGAGCTCCATGATGTGCACGACGCCGGACTTCACCAGTTGCGCCTGCGGAATGATCGGAATGTCCTTGTTCTCGGCCTTCTGCATGTTCTCCCTCGTATTGCCGCAGGCCTTGAAGGAAACCTCCGGCGCGCTCAGCGCCATCGTCTCGATCCGCGCCTTCACCGGCGAGGTATCGTCGCGCAGCATGTGCAGCCCGGGCCCGAATGCGACCACCTCGATTTTCACGGGCTCGCTGAGCTCGTGATAATATTGAGTGACGTTCGTTGCATTGTTGAGGGCGAGATTCATCGCCGCGGGATCGTTGCTGTTCACCTGCAAGATCAAATGGTGCTCCTTTTTCTGCGCCGGCGTCGCAAGCGCGAGCGCCGACGGCTTCCGGATCTGCACCGTCGCGGAGGGCTTTGAGAGCTTCACGTCGGCGTGCCCATGCGTGGCGGCGTGATGCCTTGATATCGGCGGCAGCGGCCGCGCGGCCTCATCTGCCGCAGACAAGCCTGACGTGACCAGCAGCGCGATCGTCCCCACCATGGCTGCTCTCGCGACATGCCAAAACTTACGCATTGGTTTACTCCCTCGAACAAAGACTAAAACCTCGATGATCGGTCGTTGGGCTTCGCCATCGCGTGCGGCCATCTGCATGTCGCACCGATCTTCGCACGCATCACCTCCAGCCCGTCGAGCGAGAAGATTGCATCCAGCGCCTTCCCGGACAGGGCGAAGACGCGCACGAAAAATTCTCCCTCGGCCGGAAGCGACTGCAGCAACGCGACGATGTCGCCCTTGAATGCGACGCCGTCGCCAAACGCCGGCGCACTGCCTGCCGATTGTACCGAGCGGCCGCCATTCACCCGGTAGGACAGGAAGTAGTCATCGCCTCGGCCGGTGACGGCCGTTCCCGCCACCGTGAGTTCCGTGCGTCCGCCGCGGCAGCGAATCGACAGCCGCATCGCCTCGCCGCCGTCTGCGACGTTTCGCGATGCGGTCGTGGCCGTGGCGATCGGGGAATAGTCCACGGGCGACGTCGTCTCGCTGATGACCCAGCCATCGCCTGCCCGCGCCTGCCGGAGGGGAGGCGCTGCGGCAGGCGATGGCCCGTCGGGACATGCGACCCGGTCCGCCCCTTCCATCGGAGCGCACGCACGCCGCGGCGTCGCCGGATCATTGGCGCCTTGCACCGAGGCAATCCCGCCGGCGAGCGCGATGGCGACCAGCAACCGGCGGGCCGCGCTCGTCATTGCGATGCCTGGCTGCCGTGCGGGTGCTCATCGAGCCAGGCCTGCGCCGCAGGGAAGCGCGCAAGACCCGGAACCGGCGCGGCGAGATTGATCGCTCGCCATTTCGGATCGAACGCGGCCCCCTGCAACTTGTCGAGTCGCGAGAACAGGTGTTCGACAAAGCGCGCGACGCGATCGTAGCGGTTCGATGTGGCCTGCCAGTTGAAGGCGACCAGTGCGGTCGGCACCGCAACCGAGTCCACGCGCTCACCCTGCTTGATCAGGCCGGGATAGTCGGCCGCATCGAGGCTGGTCGGAAGATAGTAGTCCTCCAGCCGGCGATCGTACGGCACCGAAAGAAACTTGAAGCCCGGCTCGAAGCGCCCGCGCACGAAAGCATCGACCGGCTTGGATGTCACGAACACCACCGCCGCCATCCCGCCCTCGCCTTTGCGCATCTGTTCCAGCGCGACCTGATGCGGGACGAAGGTTTTCTCGACATCGAGACCGAGGCGGCTGAAGATCAGCGGTCCGGAATAGGCCGCGGCGGTGCCCTGGGTATTGAAATTCACCTTCTTGCCGGCGAGGTCGCCGAGCGACTGAATCTCCGGCCGGACGAAGACGTGAAGCTCGGACGGGAAGAGATTGAGCACAGAGGTCACCTTGCGCTGAATGTCCGGGACCTGGCGCTTGTACTCGTCGAGCGAGTCGGAATTGATGATCGCGAGGTCGATGCCGTGCAGATAGAGCAGTGAATTGACGTTTTCCGTCGGCCCTCGCGTGACGACCGGCAGGACATGCAGATTGTCGCCGTCATCGACCACGCGGGCCATCTCCGCGGCAAGCCGGATGGGCGCGCCCTCGAGCAGGCCCCCGGCGAGGCCGACCGTCCAGGCGTTCATGACATCAGCCGGTTTTGTGCTCATCGCTTGTTGCGGTTTTGGCGGCGCGGCATGTCGCAGCGATGGGGCGTTCTGGGTCTGGGCATTCCTGGCTTGCGCACTCAGCTGCGAAGGCTGAACGGCCAGCAGCAGCGCAGCCAGCGCCGCGAGCAAAAGCAACGGACGTGATCCGACATGTCTGTTCATCCACCAACTCCTACATCCCACCAAAGTACATGACGCCGTGCGCCGAGCCGCGCTCTCTCAGGCCCGAGAATCTCGTCTCAGCCTCAGGTAGAGGCTTGCTCTTGTTGCATTGGCCCCCGTCCCAATTTAGGCAAAAGCGGACCGTAGATTTCCGGGCGTGATTGCGCACGCTTGCATGCACGACCCCGCACAAATCCGGGTTGGAACAACGGGCTGTACCAGCGTGGCGCGTGTTTGACGTTCGTTTACGGCACGCGCGGACATCCTGACGCAAATGTCAGGCTGAGGCCGGCAACGAACGGCCATCCCAGCGGAACCGCTGCGAGGCGGCGGCGCGTCGTGGCGCGGTGCAGACGCTTCACACCGGCCGTTCGCCCTTCACGGTGACGCGCGTGCCGGAGCGGGTGTGCGGCCAGTAGTCCCACATCGCGCGATGCTGGGTGCAGCGGTTGTCCCAGAACGCGATGGCGTTCTCGGTCCAGCGGAAGCGGCACTGGAACAGCGGGTTTTCGGCGTGCTGATAGAGATAGGCGAGGATGGCATCGCTCTCGTCGCGGGGAATGCCCGATATCGTGCGCGTGAAGCCGCGGTTGACATAGAGCGCCTTCCTGCCCGTCACCGGATGCGTGCGCACTATCGGATGCTCGGCCTGCGGATAAGCAGCCTTGTCGGCGACGCCATAGTTCGCGTAGAGCCCGCGATAGACGGAGGCGCCGTCATGCAGCGCGGTCAGCTCGTCGAGATAGGCCTTCATGCGGTCCGACAGCGCCTCATAGGCGGCATACATGCTGGCAAACAGCGTGTCGCCGCCCTGCGGCGGGCACTGCCGGATATAGAGGATCGAGCCCATCGGCGGTTCGGCGTCGCAGGACACGTCCGAGTGCCAGCCCTCGCCATTGGCGCGCGGCGAGTTTTTGTCGGCGTAGATCTTCATCAAGGCGGGATCGTCGCCTTCATGAGGTGCCGCGGGATGAATGTGCAGGTCGCCAAAACGGCGGCCAAAGGCGAGATGCTGCTCGGGCGTGATGTGCTGGCCGCGGAAGAAGATCACGAGATTTTCCGCCAGCGCGCGATGGATCTCGTCCATCTGGCGGTTGGGGCTGCTGTCGGAGACGAGCCTTGCGACGTCGACGCCGGAGATTTCGGCGCCGATGATCGGGGTCAGTTTTTCGACGGCGATTGTCTCATAGGGCTCGGTGTCGCCGGCCTGATGTTTGTAGCGCGGCCCCTCCCGGCCTGACAGCGAGCTCATGGGCCGTTCTCCCAATGCTTGTTGATTGGGAGGATCGTAGCTCTACCGAAAGGAAACGCAATGCGCGCAATGTCGATGGCTGTCATTGCGAGGCGCGAGAGCGCCGAAGCAATCCAGAGCCCCGGGGCGAGACTCTGGATTGCTTCGCTTCGCTCGCAATGACTGGGGCAGAAGCACCGCCCGACAACGGCTGCCGTGGCAGTAGCAGCGGCGTAAAACTACTCCGCCGCGGTCTCCGGGACCTTGCCGGCGACGCCATAGCGCTGGTCGATATAGTCGATCACCAGCGCCTGGAAGTCGGCGGCGATGCCGGGGCCGCGCAGGGTACGGAATTTCTTGCCGTCGACGAAGACCGGCGCCGCCGGCGCCTCGCCGGTGCCGGGCAGCGAGATGCCGATATCGGCATGCTTGGATTCGCCGGGGCCGTTGACGATGCAGCCCATCACAGCGACGTTGAGCTGCTCGACGCCGGGATACCTCGTCTTCCAGCCCGGCATCTCGTCGCGGATGAAATCCTGGATCGAGCGCGCCAGCTCCTGGAACGTGGTCGAGGTGGTGCGGCCGCAGCCGGGGCAGGCCGCAACCAGCGGCACGAAGGTGCGGAAACCCATGGTCTGCAGCAGTTCCTGCGCGACCTGCACTTCACGGGTGCGGTCGCCGCCGGGCTCGGGCGTCAGCGAGATCCGGATGGTGTCGCCGATGCCCTGCTGCAGCAGAATGCCGAGCGCCGCGGAAGAGGCGACGATGCCCTTGGTGCCCATGCCGGCCTCGGTGAGGCCGAGATGGATCGCATAGTCCGAGCGCGCCGCGAGATCCTGATACACCGCGATCAGGTCCTGCACCGCCGAAACCTTTGCCGACAGGATGATGCGATCCTTCGGCATGCCGAGCTCGATGGCGCGCGCGGCCGACAACAGCGCCGACTGCACCATGGCCTCGCGCGTCACCGCGCGCGCATCGCGCGGATTGGCGGAGGTCGCGTTCTCGTCCATCAGCTTCGAGAGCAGCTCCTGGTCGAGCGAGCCCCAATTGGCGCCGATGCGCACCGGCTTGTCGTTCTTGTTGGCAATTTCGATGATGTCGGCAAACTGCGTGTCGCGCTTGTCCTTGAAGCCGACATTGCCGGGATTGATGCGGTATTTGTCGAGCGCTTCCGCGCAGGCCGGGTATTCGGCCAAAAGCTTGTGGCCGATATAGTGGAAGTCGCCGATCAAGGGCGTGGTGACGCCCTGTTTGCGCAGGGCGTCGCGAATGTGCGGGACGGCGGCGGCCGCCTCCTCGCGATCCACCGTGATGCGCACCAGCTCGGAACCGGCGCGCGCCAGCGCTGCGACCTGGTCCACGGTACCCTGGATATCCGCGGTATCGGTATTGGTCATCGACTGCACGACGATCGGCGCACCGCCGCCGACGGCGATGTTGCCGACCATGACTTTTGTGGTCTGGTGCCGGGCGCTGGGGCCGGCGAGATCGTTTTCGGGCAATTTTTCGGGTTTGTTCATGGCGCTTCGAATATCAGGTTTCGGTGACAGTCAGCAACGGGACGCCGTGCAGGGCAGGGAGCCGTTTCAGGGTCGGTTAACCAGAAAAAGCCCAGCAATGACAAGCACCGCCGCCACCCCGAACACGGCGGTCAGGGCGTCATGCATGATGAAATAGCTGGCGATCACGCCAAATAAAGGGGTGATGAAGGTAAAAGCTGACAATTTGCTCGCCGAATAGGCTTTTACCAGCGCGAACCAAAGCGTGAACGTGGTTCCGACCACCCAGACCGCCTGGTACACCAGGAGCGACAGCGCCAGCGGCCCGGGGACATGGGTCAACTTCTCCCCGGCGAGCCAGGCCGCCAGCCCGAGGACGGGAATCGAGACCGCGACCTGATAGCTCAGCACCTTTTCCGGCGCCCCGAAGCGCAGGGACGAGGCCTTGGCCAGGATCGTGGTCGCGGCCCACAGTGCGCCGCCGCCGACGATCATGAGATCGCCGTGCAGGACGTTTGCATCGACATCGGCCTGCGGCACGCCGATCGCGAGCGCCACCCCTAAAAAGCTCAGGGCCAGCCCCGCCCACTGCACGCCGCGCAGCCGCTCGCCGAGAAAGCGGTAGGAGCCGAGCGCCACGAAGAACGGCGCGGTGTAGAGAAACACCACGGCGCGGGACGCCGAGGTATGGCGCAGGCCTTCGAAGATCAGCACGAATTCGAGGCCGAAGATCAGGCCGGCCAGCAGGCCGGGACCGAGCGTGCCGTCGCGCTCGAACATTTTGACCCCGCGCAGGCGCGCGATCAGCAGCAGCACCGGCAGCGCCAGGCTCGAGCGGATGGTCGCCTGCAGCATCGGCGGGAGGTCCGGCAGCGCCAGCTTGACCGCGATCTGGTTGAACGCCCAGGAGCCGCACAGCACCAGCATCAGCGCGATGGCGCCCGGACTGAGCGGCCGCCCGGCGGTTGAAACCACGGTCTTGTGCATGTTTCCTCGTTGGCCGGCTTGGGCGCCGTGTCGTTGTTGGTGTCGGCGGCAGTGCCGTTGTTAGCGCAGCAAGAGATAAGACGAAATCCTCGCCGCGATGAAGGTGGGCCCCCTCTCCCTTTGGGAGAGGGCTGGGGTGAGGGGTTACGGTCTCTCGGGCACCGAGCCCCCCTCACCCGCATCGCATCTCAAGATGCGATGCGACCTCTCCCCGCAGGGGAGAGGTGCACCGAGCGAGTGGACAGATCAAACGAGTAAATTGCGTGCGCGATCGTTCATTTCTACTTCGCTGCCTGGCAATGCGCGCAGGTGCCGGTGATTTCCACGACCGAGAGTTTTGGCGCAAAGCCCGAGGCGCGGGCGGCGCTGTTCAGGCTCTGCGCGACGGCGGCGGCCGGAATCTCGCCGACGGCGTCGCAGCGCTCGCAGATCAGAAACGCCACCAGCGCCGCGGCGTCGTGGTCGTGCGCGCAGGCGAGATAGGCGTTGCGGCTCTCGATCCGGTGCACGAGGCCGTTGGCCATCAAAAAATCGAGCGCGCGATAGACCGTGATCGGCGCCGGCCGCGGCATCTCCCTGGCGAGTTCGTCGATGATCTCGTAGGCGCCGAGCGGCTTGTGGCTCTTGAGCAGCGCCTGCAGGACATGGCGGCGGATCGGCGTCAGCTTTTGCGCCCGCTCGCCGCAGATCCGCTCGGCATGCGACAGCCCGTCCGCCGCGCAGCGGTCGTGGTCATGGTCGGGAGCGGGGAAGGCCGGTCTCATCGCGGTCATCAGCACAGCTTTGCAGGCCGGCGCGGCCGGCTATCGTGCCCATTATAACGGAATGTGGCCGAAAATCTTCACCCCCGCCGGAACAGCCATGACGTTTTGGCAGGGCTGCTTTCTCCGCCCCGCCCGGTGACGAATTGATAAGCAAGCTTATTATATCCAAAGCTTAGGGAAGCGGCTGGGAGCAAAACGTGCGCGGTTCCGTGGATATGAATTTTCTGTTCTCGCTCGGCGAGCTGTCGCGCCTCGTGCGCGCCTACGCCGACAGGCAGGCCGCGCGCTACGGCATCACCCGCGCGCAATGGGCCGTGCTGGCCAAGGTGGAACGCAGCGAAGGCATGAAGCAATCGGAACTCGCGGAACTGATGGAAATGCAGCCGATCACGCTGACGCGCCTGATCGACAAGCTCTGCGATAATGGCTGGATCGAGCGGCGCGGCGACGAGACCGACCGCCGCGTCAACCGGCTCTACTTGAAGAAGGCGGCGCGGCCGCTGCTCGGCAAGCTCGCGGGTCTGCGCTCGGAACTGACGGCGACCGCGCTCGAGGGCATCAGCCCGCAGGACGCCCACCGCCTGCTCGTGCAACTGGAAAAGATCAAGGACAACGTGCGCGACGCCATCCAGGCCACGGAACAAGAAGACGTGAAGGAGCAGAATTATGGCTGAGCCGGTGCTCAAATTCCCGCCCGACAAGGCCTCGCCCGACGGGCGTCCGACCAAGGCCGCGGAGAAGCCGCGGCGGTCGCTGCTGGCCGCGCTGCGCCGCTATCGCCGCGTTCTGCTGCTGGTCGTGCTGCCGCTCGCCGCCGCCGCGGCCGGCGTGGTGTTTTATCTCAATGGCGGCCGCTACGTGTCGACCGACGATGCCTATGTCGGCGCGCAGAAGGTGCTGATCACGCCCGACATCTCCGGCAAGATCGACAAGGTCGTCGTCAAGGAAGGCCAGCACGTCGACAAGGGCGACGTGCTGTTCGAGTTCGATCCGGTGCCGTTCCGCCTCGCCGTCGCTCAGGCCAAGGCGACGCTGGAGCAGGCGCACACGACCTATGACAACCTGGTCGCCAACATCAAGATCTATGGCGACATGCTGGATCTGGCGCAGCAGGGCATCGACCTCAAGCAGCGCGACGTCGACCGCAAACAGCAGCTGGTCAAGAACAGTTACGGCTCGCAGCTCGACCTCGACAACGCGTCGAACGCGCTGGTGACCGCCGGCGCGCAGGCGCAGTTCATCAAGCAGCAGCTCTCCAACGCAAAGACCCAGCTGCTCGGCAATCCCGCACTGCCGCTGGAGGAATTCCCGCCCTATGCCCAGGCCAAGGCGGCACTGGACCAGGCCGAGCGCAATCTCGACCACACCGAGATGCGCGCGCCGATGGCGGGCATCGCCACCCAGGTCGACCAGATCCAGCTCGGCCGCTTCGTCGCCGCCGGCACGCCGGTGTTTTCGGTCATCGACGTCGAGAAGCCCTGGGTCGACGCCAACCCGAAGGAAAGCGATTTCACCTATGTCGCGGTCGGCCAGCCGGTCACGCTCGAGGTCGACGCGTTCCCGAACCATCTGTTCAAGGGCACGGTCGGCTCGCTCTCGCCGGGCACGGGCGCGCAGTTCGCAATTCTGCCGCCGCAGAACGCGACCGGCAATTTCGTGAAAGTGGTGCAGCGCGTCCCGGTGCGGATCTATTTCGACCAGAACGATCCCTATGTCGCCAAGCTGAAGGCCGGCATGAGCGTCTATGCCACTGTCGATACCGGCCATCGCCGCACGCTCGCGGGCCTGCTTGGGCTCGCGACGGCCGCCGCGAGCCAGGAGTAGCGCTAGAGATGTCGAGTGCCGCGCCAGCGCCGAGCATGGTTCCCGGTCTGCGGCGGAACATGGTGACGATCTGCGCCATGACCGCGACCATCATGCAGGCGCTCGACACCACGATCGCCAACGTGGCGCTGCCCTACATGCAGGGCACGCTGTCGGCCTCGCAGGATCAGATCAACTGGGTGCTGACTTCCTACATCGTCGCCGCCGCGATCATGACCGCGCCGGTCGGCTGGATCGCCAACCGTTTCGGGCGCAAGCGCATCTTCATCATCTGCTCGGCGGGTTTTACGATCGCCTCGGTGTTTTGCGGGCTCGCGCAGGACATCAACCAGATGGTGCTGTTCCGCCTGCTGCAGGGCGTGTTCGGCGCCGCGCTGGTGCCGCTGTCGCAGGCGGTCATGCTGGATTCCTACACGCTGCAGGAACGCGCGAAAGCGATGTCGATCTGGGGCATGGGCGTGATGATGGGCCCGATCATGGGCCCCTCGCTCGGCGCCTGGCTGACCGAAACCTACTCCTGGCACTGGGTGTTCTTCGTCAACCTGCCGTTCGGCTTCATCACAGTGCTCGGCCTCATCGTCTTCATGGACGAGACGAAGCAGAACCTTTCGCTGAAATTCGACTGGTTCGGCTTCGCCGCGCTTGCGGTCGCGATCGGCTCGCTGCAACTCGCGCTCGATCGCGGTGAGCAGCTCGGCTGGCTCGAGTCGAACGAGATCATCGCGGAGTTCATCATCTCCGCGGTCGGCTTCTACTACTTCCTCGCGCACTCCTTCACGACGCAGAATCCGTTCATCCAGTTCGGCCTGTTCAAGGACCGCAATTTCGTCACCGGCTGCGTCTTCATGGCTGTCATGGGACTCGTGCTCTATTCCACCATGGCGCTCGCCTCGCCTTACTTGCAGAACGTGATCGGCTATCCGATCATCACCGCCGGCGTGCTGCTCGCGAGCCGCGGCTGCGGCACTTTTGTGGCGATGATGCTGGTCGGGCGCATGATGCGCTTCTTCGAGGCGCGCACGCTGATCGTGTCCGGCCTGCTGCTGACCGCGTTCTCGCTGTTCGAAATGACCGGCTGGACCGACCAGACCGGCGCGAGCGAGATCGTGACCCTCAGCGTCATCCAGGGCTTTGGCTTCGGCCTCGTCTTCGTGCCGCTCTCGACCGTGTCGTTCCTGACGCTGGCGAATAATCTGCGCACCGACGGCACCTCGATGCTGACCTTGATGCGCAACATCGCCAGCTCCGCCGGCATCTCCATCGTGATCGCGCAGCTCACCGAGGGTTCGCGCCGCATCCATGCAATCCTGGTCGAGCACGTCACCCCGTTCAATCACGCGATGCAGATGCCCGATGTCGCCGGCATGATCAACATGAACACCGACACCGGCCGCGCCATGGCGGATGCGATGGTGAACGTGCAGGCGCAGATCATCGCCTTCTCGCAGGACTATCAGCTCGTCATGCTGTTCATCCTTTGCTCGGTCCCGCTCGCGATCATGATCGGCTCGACCAAGGCGAGCCTGCGCAAGCAGGCGGCCGGGCCGGAACATGCGGTGATGGAGTGAAGCGGGCGCCCGAATATTCATCTTTACGCTGCGTCTGCCCCGCCATACCCTTCTGCGCCGCCTCGACGGCTCGAGAACAAAGGGGAGACTGCGATGCAACTGCGTGCGACAGCGCTGCTGACAACCTGTGCGATCGGTGCAAGCCTGGCCTTGGGGTCTTTCATTGTGATGTCGCCACGCGCCTACGGCGCGCCGCAACAATGCTCCGCGAAAAACCTGAGCGGCCGCTATGTGTTCTCCGGGCAGGGCACGCACCTGCATGAGGGCGCCTTCGCCTTCGACGGCAACGGCACATTCACCGGCAAGCAGACGTCGGTGCGTGAGACGAATTCCGCTCAGCGCGAGACGCTTCACGGCACTTACACCCTGGATGCCGACTGCACCGGCGTGATGGTCATGGAAGGCCAGCTAGGCGGAACCGCGCACTGGGACATCTTCGTGACCGAGGACGGCAAGAAGGGACGCATGGTCCGCACCGATGCCGGCACGTCAGGAGTGCGCGACTTCGTGCGGTGACTTTGGCCGAGAGAAAGTCCGCGCAACGAGGTCGGCCTCGGAGCCGACACCGACACTAACGGGGCGTCATGGCCGGGCTTGTCCCGGCCATCCACGTTTTGACGACAAAAGGAAAGACGTGGATGCCCGGGTCAAGCCCGGGCATGACGAGCAGGGGGAGAAGACCTACTCCTTCACCGGCGCCGCGCCGTTGGTCGCCGGCATCACCGTCGCAGTCAGCGCCTTGATCGGGTCGTCGCCGGCCTTGAAGCCGGACTGCGCGAGGATCTCGTCGATCAGCGGCTTCAGCGCATGGACGCGGAGCAGCTCGCCGGCGAGCCCTTCGCCAAAACCGACATTGCCGCCGCCGTTCGCGCCATTGCCGCCGAAGGCGCCGCCGGTGTGCAGGATGCGGACATCCTTCAGATTGCCGATCGGCTTCACCATCTCGCCGAGCGCCGCTGGCATCGTTTCTATCCGCTTCTTGGCAAGCTCGAAATCGATCACGTTGCTGCCGAGCTTGTTCTGCGCCTCGTTCTTCAGCGTGATGACGGCGGCCTCGGCCTCGCCGATCTCGCGGACACCGGCCGCCTTGATCTTGTTGGCTTCGGCCTCTGCAGTCGCCGCCGTCTTGGTCGCCTCGCCGCGGTCGATCGCGGCGCGCTTCTCCGCTTCCGCTGCGACGATCACCCCGGTCGAGCGCTGTTCGGCCTCCTTGCGCGCCGCGAGCACGGCGGTCAGCCGCTCGCGGTCGGCGATCTCCATCGCGCGGGCGGTGGTGACCTTTTCTTCCGCGGAGACGGCGAGCGCCTCCGCCTGCTTGGCGATCGCCTTGGCTTCCGAGGTCTCCTTGCTCTTGGATGCGACCTGGATCTCGTTGTCCTGGGTCGCGATCTGGATCTCGCGATCGGCGTCGGTCTTGCGCCGGGTGATCGCGAGGTTCGACTCGATCGACGCGGTCTCCCGCACCTTCAGCGCTTCCGCCTCGCGCTGGGCGATCTTCTGCTGGGCCTCGATGCGGGCGTTCTCCTCGGTCTGCCACGCGGTCTGCGTCGCGGTTGCGACCTCGGCGCGGGTCGAGGCGGTCTTGTTGGCGATGTCGCGCTCCTGGCTGAGCTCGGCCTCCTTCTTGTTGCGCTCGATCTGCAGCGTCTGCTGTCGCGCCTCGAGGTCCTTCTGCGCGATCGCGACCTCGTTGTCGCGCACGATGGCGTTGCGGTCGCGCCGCTTGGTCTCGGTGATGGTTTTTAGCCGCGTCAGGCCTTCGGCGTCGAAGAAATTGTCGGCGTTGAAGAACGAGATGTCGGTCTGGTCGAGTTTCGTCAGCGACACCGATTCGAGCTCGAGGCCGTTCGACTGCACGTCCGCCTCGACCGCGGCCTGCACATGCTTGACGAAATCGCTGCGCTTTTCCTGCAGGTCGAGCAGCTCCATGGTGGCGGCGACCGACCGCAGGCCGTCGACGAACTTTGGCTCGACCTGGTCGCGCAGCGCCTCGGCATTGTTGGTCAGCGCGCCCAGCGTCTGCGCGGCCAGCGCGATGCTGTCGATGTCCGGCTTGACGCGGACATAGAACTCGGCGCCGATGTCGACGCGCATGCGGTCCTTGGTGATCAGCGAGTCCTTCTTGTTGCGCTCGACCTGGAGTCGCAGCGTCTTGAGGTTGACCCGGGCGATCGAGTGGAACACCGGCAGCACGACGGCGCCGCCGTCGAGCACGACCTTCTTGCCGCCGAGGCCGGTGCGGACGAAGGCCTCGTCGCGGGTCGAGCGGTGATAGAGGATGGCGAAGACGATGCCGAGCACGAAGATGAGGATGACGCCGATCGTGGCTGGCATGAAGAGATCGAACATGACGGCTCCATAAGGGCTGATGGTATGGCGGCTAATTCCGGGATTGCTTGACGACTTCGATCTCGTCGGTTGCGGCAATGGCGATGAACAGCCGGTCCCGGCAATCGACGAGCAAAACCCTTGCTCCCTTCTGGAGCGGCGGCGAATCCGGCGCGGCCGACGCCGTCACCGTGTGCCAGTTGTCATGGACGTCCTTGACGCGGACGCGTCCGGGCAGGCCCTGGTCGAGCGGCCCGATCACGACCTGTCCGACACGCCCGATCAGGTCCGAGAGCGAAACCGCATAGGTCTCGTCCTGCGGAATCAGGCGGGCGACCTCGCGCGTCGCGGCCCGCAGCAGCGGCAGCGAAACGGCGCCGGCCGCCAGCGCGGCGATGGACGCAGGCAGCGGCGCCATCACGAACCGCGCCGCGTCCTGGATCAGGAAGCCGGCGATGGAGAACAGCCCCAGCGCCAGCAGGATGAAGACCAGCAGCGGCACGCCGCCGACATTGAGCCAGCAGAGGGCGTTGACGAAGGTCGAGTCGCTGTTCTGATCGACACTCATCGCCTTGCCCAGCAGCTCGCTCAGGGACACGCCGATCAGCATCGAAAGCACCTCGATGGCACCGACGATGCCGATCATGACAGCGGCGATCGCAAACGGCCGTACCTCCGGCTGCAGGAAATGGTCGATCATGCCCATCGGGGATCACCCCCTCTCACAATTCCGACTTGAGGCGCGCCAGGCGGCTGGCGATTTCCTTGTCACGATGCAGTTTTGAGAGCTCGTCGATGTCGGGCGAGGGCCCGACCGAGGCGGGAATGCCGGTGGCGCGGGCGATGGCGCGCGCCGCGCGGTCTGCCTTGGCAATCGGCGGCGTGCCCTTGCGCCCCCCGGCACCTGATGTGGAGGGCTTGCCATCGAATTTGCCGCTCTCGCTGGCCTCGAGCTCGTGAAGGCGTATCTCCGCGTCCTGCAGTCCGGACAGGATGGCGCGCAGCGTCGTGAGCGTGGTGTCGATGCGCTCGCTGTTCTCGTCGATCGCCTTCGACAAAACCTCGAACTGCGCCTCGAGGTCCATCTGGCGGGCGATGCCGGCGGCGGCGAGATCGTCGCGCTGCTCTGAAATGGCGAGGCGGATCTTTTCGGCGAGCGCCGTCGTCTCGCGGTCGATCTCGCCACGCCGCGCGCCGAGCCGGTATTCCTCGGCACGGGCCTGGGCCAGATTGTCGCGTGCCTCCTTTTCGGCGGCCTCGATTTCCCGGATCGCCTGCTTGACGACGGCGACCTTGTTGCTGTCCTCGGCCCGTTCGATCGCGCCGTAGGCGATGCCTGCGATCAGGCGGCCGGCCCGCGACAGGATGGTGTCCGGAGCGGATGTATGTTCGGCCATCATGTTGGTCTCCCTTTCGAGTGTGGTGCTGGTGGTGACCCCAAAACGGATTTCGAAACTGCCGTCATTGTTGCGAACGAGATGCGCCGGCACGCTGTGGCCCCAGCCCTTGGCGTAACCTGCGACGTCGTAGGCGATGTTGAAGCGCCCAAGCGCAGTACCGAGCGAGACGGTGGAAGCGTTCTTGACATTGACCAGCCGATCGTCGAGCGGCAGGCGGGCGATTTGCGCGGCGCGGTAGCTCGCACGATCGCGCAGGCCCAATGTCACGAGCCGCGACGGCAGCCGTGTCGCCTTGCGGATCGCCTCATAGGCGTGAGCATGAAGCGCGACGAGGTTGGAGCCGATGTCGTTGGAGGAGGCGATCTCATCGAGCATGTCCATCATGCGCCGATAATCGTCGAACGTCGCCTCGATCGCGGCGCGGGCCTCGGCATCGGGCGCGAGGCGGTAGCGGACAGCCATATCGGACGCTTGGGCGGCCATACCCCAAGACTAAAGCACAGTTTTTGTGCTTTACAATCTGAGCGGTGAAATATTTTTGAGGCAGCCTTGAGGGAGCATGGCCGGCAACGCGGCGTATGGCGTAGATACTTGAATCTACGTCATAATTCGTCAGCATGGCCCAGCTTCGGCGCGCCGATGGCGATGCCTGCACGATGTGCTTCAGCGATTGGTCGCATCGGCCGGCCGGCGCGTTCGAGCGTCCGGAAACACGGTTCCGCGATGATGCGCCGCGGTAGCTAAAAACCGCGCGCTACTTGATCGGCGGCCGCGGCAGCACCGCCTCGCCCGCTTCCATGCGATAGAGATGATCGAGCGAATACCAGGGCGGAGTGACGTCGCGCGCGGTCGGATGCGGCTCGTCATGGCGCGCGAAATTGCCGATCAGCGCTTTGGTCACACCGAACTGCACGTCGCTGTCGATGTGCGGATCGGCGGGATCGTAGACTTGGGAAATGAGCGTCTTGAATCCCGGCTTGAAGATCAGGGCGTGCAAATGCGCGGGCCGATAGGGATGCCGGTTCTGCGCCTTCAGCAGCCGACCGACCACGCCGTCGGTCGGAATCGGATAGCCGACCATCATGACCGAGCGGAACGAAAAACGGCCCTCGGCGTCGGTCAGGAACTTGCCGCGCAAATTCATGTCGGCCTGGTCGGGATCCTGGTTCTCGTAAAAGCCGACCGGCGAGGCGTGCCAGATGTCGACCTCCGCGCCCGCGACCGGATGGCCGCTGCCATCCACGACCTTGCCGGTAACGAACAGCGCCGGTCCTGGTGTCGCGGATCGCACGATCGAGTCGCCGTTCTTCGTTCGCGGCGAGTTCAAGCGCCAGAACGGGCCGAGCAGCGAATGGTCGGTCTCGGTGTTGCCCTGATCGCCATTGTTGAGCAGGCAGACCAGCGAGGAGACGCCGAGCGAGCCGGCCATCAGCACGGCCTCGTTATGGGTGTCGGTCGAGCGCTTGCCGAGCTCGATCAGGACGGCGCAGGCCTCGCGAAATTCCGCTTCGGTCAGGCTGGTGTCGCGGATGAAGCCGTGCAGGTGCTTGACGAGCGACACCATGATGGCGCGGAGGCGCGGGTCAGTGGTCTGCGCCATCACCGCGAGGGTCGCGGCCGTGACGTCCTGCTCGCGCTCGATGATCATGTTGTGCTCCCTGAGAGTCCCTCTCATGGTGAGGAGCCGCGCTCTCGCGCGGCGTCTCGAACCATGAGGCCCCGGTCACGGTTACGGGCCTCATCCTTCGAGACGCGCGCAAGAGCGCGCTCCTCGGGGATGAGGGTCGGCAACATCAATTCAGCTTCTCGATTGCCATGGCGACGCCCTGGCCGACACCGACGCACATGGTGGCGAGCGCGCGTTTAGCCCCGCGCTTTTCCATGCCATGCACCGCGGTCAAGGCGAGCCGCGCGCCGCTCATTCCGAGCGGATGGCCGAGCGCGATCGCGCCGCCATGCGGATTGACGAAATCGGCATCCTCGGCAACGCCGAGCTGGCGCAGGCAGGCGATGCCCTGCGAGGCAAAGGCTTCGTTCAGCTCGATCAGGTCGAAATCGCTGATCGCAAGGCCGAGCCGCTCCATCAGCTTGCGCGTCGCCGGCACGGGACCGATGCCCATGATGCGCGGCGGCACGGCCGCGGAGGCCAGTCCGAGGATCTTCGCCCGCGGCGTCAGGCCGTGCCGCTTCACGGCGGCTTCGGAGGCCAGGATCATCGCGGCTGCGCCGTCATTGACGCCCGATGCATTGCCCGCCGTCACCGTGCCGGGATTGCGCACGATCGGCTTCAGCTTGGCGAGGCCTTCGAGCGTCGTCTCCGGGCGCGGATGCTCGTCCTTGTCGACGCTGATCGGACCGGCCTTGCCGCCGGGTACCGAGACCGGCGTGATTTCTTCGGCGAAATAGCCTGCCGTGATCGCCTTGCCGGCGCGCTGCTGCGAGCGGATCGCGAACGCATCCTGATCGGCGCGCGACACCTGAAATTCCTCGGCGACATTCTCGCCGGTCTCCGGCATGGCATCGACGCCATATTGCGCCTTCATCAGCGGATTGATGAAGCGCCAGCCGATCGTGGTGTCAAAGATCTCTGCTGAGCGGGAAAACGCTTCCGCCGCCTTGCCCATCACGAACGGCGCCCGCGTCATCGACTCGACGCCGCCGGCAATGGCGAAATCGATCTCGCCGGAGCGGATTGCGCGACCACCGGCGCCGACCGCATCGAGGCCGGAGGCGCAGAGCCGGTTGAGGGTCTGGCCGGGAACGCTGTCGGGGATGCCCGCCAGGAGCAGCGCCATGCGGGCGACGTTCCGATTGTCCTCGCCGGCCTGGTTGGCGCAGCCGAAAAATACCTCGTCAAGCGCGGCCCAGTCGAGCTGCGGATGTTTGGCCATCAGGGCCTTGATCGGGACTGCCGCCAGATCGTCGGCGCGCACCTTTGCCAGCGACCCGCCGAACCGGCCGATCGGGGTTCGCACGGCGTCACAGATGAACACATCACGCATCGGTTTTCTCCCTGAGGGCCGTGTCCCGGCTCGAATTGATGAGCAATTGACGGCGAGTTTTAGGAGCGCGGCGGGAACAGGTCAATTGACGCAAAAGCGGCTTTTGCATGGGCATTTGCATGGCTGCTGAACGTGGAAAACGGCCGGTCGCGGCGGCAAAGTCGTAGGAGGAGCCGCTGGAATTCTATAGGTTGCGCATCCCATGACGATCCCGCAATCCATTCCCGTCCAGCCGCCGGAAGCTTCGCCTGCGACCGACGCGCCGCAGCGCGTCACGCCGATGATGGAGCAGTATCTCGAAATCAAGGCCGCGCATCAGGGCCTCCTGCTGTTCTACCGGATGGGCGATTTCTACGAGCTGTTTTTCGAGGACGCCGAGCTCGCCTCAAAGGCTCTGGGCATCGTGCTGACCAAGCGCGGCAAACATCAGGGCATGGACATTCCAATGTGCGGCGTCCCGGTGGAGCGCGCCGACGATTATCTGCACCGCCTGATCGAGAAGGGGTTTCGCGTCGCGGTCTGCGAGCAGACCGAAGACCCCGCCGCAGCGCGCGCCCGGGGCAACAAGAGCGTCGTGAAGCGCGACGTGATCCGGCTGGTCACGCCCGGCACGCTCACCGAGGACACGCTGCTCGACGCGCGCGCCAACAATTATCTGTTGGCGATCGCGCGCAATCGGGCGACCGGTGGCAACGACCGTTTTGGGCTGGCCTGGATCGACATTTCGACCGCCGAGTTCATCGTGACCGAATGTTCCGCTGCGGAGCTCATGGCGACGCTGGCGCGCATCAACCCGAACGAGGCCATCGTCAGCGACGCGCTCTACAGCGACGCGACGCTGGAGGGCGTGCTGCGCGAACTGCCGGCCGTGACGCCGCTGACCCGCGACGTGTTCGACGGCTTAACCGCCGAGCGGCGGCTGTGCGACTATTTTGCCGTCGCGACCATGGACGGCCTCGCGGCCATGTCGCGGCTGGAGGCGACCGCCGCGGCCGCCGCCATCACCTATATCGACCGCACCCAGGTCGGAAAGCGGCCGCCGCTGTCGCCGCCCTCGCGCGAGGCGACCGGCTCGACCATGGCGATTGATCCGGCAACCCGCGCCAATCTCGAATTGACGCGCACACTCGCCGGCGAACGGCGCGGCTCGCTGCTCGATGCGATCGACCGCACCGTGACCTCGGCCGGCTCCCGCCTGCTGGCGCAGCGGCTGGCGGCGCCGCTCACGGACGCAGCGGTGATCGCGCGGCGGCTCGATGCGGTCACGGCGTTTGCCGCGGACAGCGCCGCGCGCGAGGACATCAGAAGCATTTTGCGCGGCGCGCCGGACATGTCCCGCGCGCTCGCGCGGTTGTCGGTCGGGCGCGGCGGCCCGCGCGATCTCGCCGCCCTGCGCGACGGCATTTTTGCCGCCGACCAGGCGCTGGCGCGGCTCGGCAGGCTCGAACAGCCGCCGGAGGAAATTATCGCCGTCATGGCGGCGCTCCGCCGGCCTGCGCGCGAGCTGGCCCGCGAACTGGCGGCAGCGCTCGATGATGAATTGCCGCTGCTCAAGCGCGACGGCGGCTTCGTCCGCGGCGGTTATGAGGCCGCGCTCGACGAGACGCGCAGCTTGCGCGACGCCTCCCGTCTCGTGGTCGCCTCGATGCAGGCGCGCTACGCCGACCTGACCTCCGTCAAAGGCCTGAAAATCCGGCACAACAATGTGCTCGGCTATTTCGTCGAGGTCACCGCGCAGCACGGCGACAAATTGATGTCGGCACCGCTCAACGCGACCTTCATCCATCGCCAGACGCTGGCGGGTCAGGTTCGCTTCACGACGTCGGAGCTCGGCGAAATCGAGGCCAAGATCGCCAACGCCGGCGAGCGTGCGCTCAATCTGGAGCTCGAAATCTTCGATCGGCTCTGCGCGCGCGTGCTGGCCGCCGGAGAGGACTTGCGCGCGGCGGCGCATGCCTTCGCGCTGCTCGATGTCGGCGCGGCGCTGGCCAAACTCGCGGTCGACGACAACTACGTGCGGCCCGAGGTCAACGGCACGCTCACCTTCGCCATCGAAGGCGGCCGCCATCCGGTGGTCGAGCAGGCGCTCAGGCGCGACGGCGCGCCGTTCATCGCCAACAATTGCGACCTCTCGCCGGCGCCTGCGCAGAAATCCGGGCAGATCTGGCTGGTGACCGGGCCCAACATGGCCGGCAAATCGACCTTCTTGCGCCAGAACGCATTGATCGCGCTTCTTGCCCAGATTGGATCTTTCGTGCCGGCGAGCCGCGCGCGGATCGGCATTGTCGACCGCCTGTTCTCGCGCGTCGGCGCCGCCGACGATCTCGCGCGCGGCCGCTCCACCTTCATGGTCGAGATGGTCGAGACCGCGGCGATCCTCAACCAGGCCGGCGAGCGTGCGCTCGTCATCCTCGACGAGATCGGCCGCGGCACCGCGACCTTCGACGGGCTGTCGATCGCCTGGGCCGCGATCGAGCATCTGCACGAGGCCAATCGTTGCCGCACGCTGTTCGCCACGCATTATCACGAACTGACCGCGCTGTCGGCCAAACTGCCGCGGCTGTTCAATGCCACCGTGCGGGTCAAGGAATGGCACGGCGAGGTGGTGTTTTTGCACGAGGTGCTGCCCGGCTCCGCCGACCGCTCCTACGGCATCCAGGTCGCGCGGCTCGCGGGCCTGCCGCCCTCCGTCATCACGCGCGCAAAATCCGTGCTCGCGAAGCTGGAGGCGCAGGACCGCGGCCAGACCGCGCGGGCGCTCGCCGACGACCTGCCGCTGTTCGCGGTGCCTTCGCGCGCGGCCGCCGAGCCGGCGCCACCGAGCGAAGCGGATCAACTGGTCGAAGCCGTCAAGGCGCTGCATCCCGACGAAATGTCGCCGCGCGACGCGCTGGAGGCGCTCTACGCGCTGAAGGCGAAACTGCCGAAGAAATCGTAGGGTGGGTAGAGCGCAGCGAAACCCACCATCTTTCCCGCGGCGAGGGCGGTGGGTTTCGCTTCGCTCTACCCACCCTACCCAGCTTGTCAAACCAGAACGTATTGCCGCCAGTTGTGCGCTTCCTTGAAGCCGAGCACCTCGCGCGTCTTGCGATTTGACAGCGGCGCCTCGAATTCGCCGAGCTCGCGCGTGATCGGGACTTTGGGGCAATAGCGCTTGAGCAGCTCTGCCGTCGGCATCGTGGCGGTGATGGTGTCGTTGACGGCATTGAAGACCTGAAAGCCGAGCCCGTCCTTCTGGATTGCCAGATGCACGATCTCCCCGAGGTCGCGGGCGTCGATATAGCTCCAGGCATTGCGCTTGCGCGAGGCCGGATTGGCCACGAAGCCGCGAAACATCTCGTATTCATGCGGCTCGATGACATTGCCGATCCGCAAGGCATAGATGTCGATGCCGTAGCGCATCGCGAACGCCCGCGCGGTCTTCTCGTTCAGCACTTTTGACAAGCCATAGGAGTCCATGGGATCGACGTCGTAGTCCTCCTCCAGGGGGAAGTGATGAAAATCCTTGTCGCCCTCGGCAAAGCAGACGCCGTAGGTGGTCTCGCTGGAGGCGATGATGATCTTGCGGACGCCGAGTTTTGCGGCCGCCTCGATCACATTGTAGGTGCTGATGGTGTTGACGCGAAACGTCTCGTTGTCCGGTTCGATCAGGACGCGCGGGATGGCGGCAAAATGCACCACGGCGTCCGGCGGCAACGGCGGGTGGCCGGCATTGAAACCTGCAAAGCCGAAATGCGTGGTCAGCGCGTTGAACGCCTGCCCGCTATCGGTCAGGTCGGCGATCAGGTTCTTGATGTCGCCATGCTCCGACGGCTTGAGGTCGACATTGAGCAGGTCGTAGCCCTTGTCCCGGAGATAGGGCAGGGCATGCCGGCCGGCCTTGCCGGTCCCGCCGGTGAACACCACGCGCTTGGCTGTCATCGCTGTCTCGCTCCTTGGTTAGCTTGCTCGGATCTCGGCATCTTTCGTCATGTCGGTCGCTGTGTCGCCGGCTTAGCCCAACTTTCTCAACTCGGAGAA
>Ga0335071_10000915_pt1 | contig 31749 bp, 27 predicted proteins | sample Lox_Sample_15_FD_206724 | JGI IMG/M metagenome (GOLD analysis project Ga0335071, IMG submission 206724) | Soil microbial communities from Loxahatchee National Wildlife Refuge, Florida, United States - Lox_Sample_1.5 | ecosystem: Environmental > Terrestrial > Soil > Wetlands | place: USA...
TAATCCGCTTCGTCCATATCCACACAGAACGGTCAGCTCGGCAGTTAAGTGTCCATTTATTCGTAAGTGGACACTTATGCCCACACTATAGTCTGCCCCCTTACCGCGGTACTGGCCGGACGCTTACGATATACCCGGCGCAATTTGCATTGCTTCTTAACAATGGGAAGTTTCGAGCTTTGAATGTAGATCCATATATGTTCGGGATTCGACTTTACCGGAGCGGTGAAGCTGCCCGCATACGTTTTGCCGGCGTCAAGCACGATTGTGTCGCCGGGCTGGAAGTCCTTCAGCGCCTTTTGAGATTCGTCAGCAGTCTGGGGATGCAATGTCGTGCTGGCGGATCCCACCGTGTATCGATGTGGACGCGCGGAAGCTCGGCCGTAGGTGCCTGAGCGCTTGCCGAAGCCCTGACTGCAAGCACCGCGACCAGACAACCAATCTCCAGATAGCAGCGACTGCCATTTTCTGGCCTGTGCTCATATCTTCATTCCGCGATCCGGCCTGCCCTTCGTCGCACCGCAGCATCAAGTGAGCGCACCCTAGGCCACGTAGGAAGAGACAGGCTCGGGAGCCGTGACCGGTTCCTGCAGACTCTCAAACCAAAGCTCGAGCATGAGCAGGGCGTACATCTGGTGGTGATTGCCGCGGCGGCCGCTCTCGTGCTCCTCGACAATGTATCGTACGAAGTCAGGCGAAACGATGCCGCGCTCCAGGAAATTCTTGCCGAGGAGAGTGTCGTGCACGAGCGAACGAAGGGGCCCGCGGAACCACTGGTCGAGCGGCACCCCAAACCCCATCTTGCCTCGCGTGAGCAACTCAGCAGGCAGGCGGTCTCCAAGAGCATCGAGGAGAATTCGCTTGCCCTTTCCATCCTGGGTCTTCCAGGCAGTGGGGATACGCGTGGCGAATTCGCAGAATTCATGGTCGAGCATCGGGCACCTGACTTCTAGAGAAGCTGCCATCGATGCCCGATCAACCTTTGTCAGAAAGTCGCCTGTCAGCAGGTTGGTCGCTTCGAAGTACATTAGCCTCGACAGAATGTCCTGGTTGCCCGCATCGAAGTTGTCCGGCAGGATCTGCTCGAGATATGCTGCATCCTCCGGCAGCATCCAGTCTTGCTTGAGCATGCGTTTGCGCAGGAAATAGGGTGTGTAGTTGCTGTTGAAGTAACGATCGAGCTGAGTCGGCGAACCCAGCATGCGGAGTCTATTTTTTCCGAACGCGGAGTAAGGCAGGCTGTTGGCGGTCCATGAGATGAGCTGACGCAGCGGTGGCGGAATGCTCTCCACGTACGCGTAGCGCTGCATGTTACGCACGATGTCGTATCCCGCAAAAAACTCGTCTCCGCCGTCGCCGCTGAGTGCAACCTTCACGTGCTTCACAGCAAAGTCCGATACGATGAATGTTGGAATGGCCGAAGAATCAGCGAATGGCTCGTCGTAATGCCGTACCAATTTCTGGATCAGCTCGACCGAATTTGGCCGTACAACAATATCGTGATGTTCCGTGTTGTACTTCTTCGACACAAGACGGGCATAGTAGAGCTCGTTATACGCCGCCTCTTCGAACCCGATCGAAAATGTCTTCACAGGCGCCTTGGATTGCAGTGCCATCGATGCAACCACTAGGCTCGAATCGATTCCTCCGCTGAGAAAGGCCCCCAGCGGCACGTCGGCAATCATACGAATGCGCACCGCCTCATCGAACATCTCGCGGATCTTTGCGCACGTTTGCTCCCGGTCCAATCCCGTACAGTTCTCAGGACTGAAGGGTGGAAGCCGCCAATACCGCCCTTGCTTCACTGTGCCACCGACTGACGACTCAATCCAGCAACCTGGCATCAGCTTGTGGATGCTGCGAAATGGCGTGTAAGGATCAGCTATGTATCCAAACTGGAAGTAAAGCCGCAGCGCCGCCTGATCGAGATCGGGCCGCACGCCCGCAGCTCGGAGACACTTCAATTCACTACCAAAGAAAAACCCTTGTGCCGTGTCAGCGTAATATAGCGGTTTCTTTCCAAACCTGTCGCGCGCCAACAAAATGCAGCGCTTTCTGGAATCCCATATGCAAAACGCAAACATGCCCCGCAGCAAGGCCAGGCCTTCCGTTCCCATTTCTTCGTACAAGTGAACGAGGGTCTCTGTATCGCTGTTGGTGCGGAACCGATGTCCACGTGAAATCAAGTCTTGCCGCAGTTCTTGGTAGTTGTAAATCTCTCCGTTGAAGACCACCCATATCGACCCGTCTTCGTTGGAAATCGGCTGGTGACCGGTACTCAAGTCGATGATGCTAAGGCGGCGCATGCCAATGCCGCACGGGCCGTCGGTGTAGATACCCTCATCGTCTGGGCCGCGGTGTCGGATGACGTCGGTCATGGTACGCACAGCCTCCGGCGTGGCCTGACCGTTGCGCAGCAAGAATCCCGCAATCCCACACATGGTCCTTCAATCCTACCATTCGGTAGCCTCGGTTCACTTCTTCCGCCGATTGCCAATGGTATCTAACGGGAACGGTGCACGGTGCACATGCGATAATCGACACTCAAACGGGTTTCGTACCGACGGGGAGAAGTCATCCTCGATTCATCGGTTGGGAGTGCCCCGCAGTCATGAGCCAGCACGCGACGGAAGTCGCCACCGGACGGCGTTTCGAATTCGGCAAGAATTGGGCGTGGTTCCTCGAAACGCTCAACGACAAGAAGATCGGCGAGGCGGTCAGTTCACTGCGCGATATGCTCGAAACCGACAACCTTCAAGGGCAATCTTTTCTCGATATTGGTTCGGGCAGCGGCCTCTTCAGTCTGGCGGCACGTAAATTGGGCGCCCGTGTCCACTCCTTCGACTACGATCCTAACTCGGTCGGTTGCACCCAGGCGCTGCGGGATCGCTATTTCCCAGACGACGAACAATGGACGATCGAACCAGGATCGGCGCTCGACTCCGAATATGTGAAGTCGCTGGGAAAATTCGACGTAGTTTATTCCTGGGGTGTGCTTCACCACACCGGTGACATGTGGACTGCGCTGGCCAACGCCGCTCTACCGGTCGCCCCGCACGGCAAATTGTTCATTGCAATCTATAACGACCAGGGCACCACCAGCCGTCGATGGACCAAAGCGAAAAGTTTGTACAACCGACTCCCCAAGGGCCTGCGCTTCCTCGTCGTGTGGCCGTCATTTTGGGTACTGAACTGGCGCAACCTCGTGAAAGACACGCTGAAATTCCAGCCCCTGAAATCGATCCGTTCCTACGGTACAGGCACCCGGGGGATGTCGTTCTGGCAAGATTTGATTGATTGGGTTGGAGGCTATCCATTTGAGGTTGCAACGCCGCAGCAGATTTTCGATTTCTATCGTCATCACGGGTTCGCACTTGTTCGACTGACTACCTGTGGAGGCAGTTTGGGCTGCAACGAATTCGTGTTCGTGAAATCGAAGTAGCAGCGCGTTGGCGCTCTCTCCTACTGGCTACGACAAACTCCGTGTACCGGTTGCCCTAGCCGACAAAGGCTCGCTCCAGGTCCCAAATCCACCGTTCCGAGTCCTCGCTCGCCGGGATTCTCCTGAGGCTCAGTATGTCGTCGCCACGTCGCACAGATCCCGGCGTTGTCAAAACCGCAGACTGAAACCCAGCCTCCCGAGTAATTTCCTTGGTGTCCGGCGTCCATTGCGGATTCAACGCGGGATGCGGATAGCAGAAATGTTTGGCTGGCGAACCGACCATGGCCTCAAGCGCCTCCTTGCATCCGAAGATTTCTGCTTTTGCCTCAGCTGCAGAAACGTGCGCGAGATTGGGGTGGGTCAACGAATGTCCGCCGATTGTGTGCCCTGCGTTCTTCAATGCTCGGACCTGGTCCCAATTCATCATCAATCGGCTGCGCGCATCGATCGCTTGGACTTCCAGTGTTGCTTCGACTTCTTCAACCATCCGTTGCTGCGCTGAGCCACTCAAGGCTGCGCCAATATCCCACGCCGCTTCCATAGCGGCCGATTTTCCATCCCGATCGTGCAAATTAAACTTGAAGTTGGCGTTCGGCTGCTTCCATTCGCCATGCATCGTGGAATTGAAGGCGTAGGCCAAACGGCAGTACCACGGGGGCGTGCCGCTATCCACCGCACCCACGAGAACGTAGAACGTGGCCGGAATCCCATAGCGAGTGAGTATCGGTAGAGCAGTTTCGAAATTGTCAGCAAACCCGTCGTCAAACGTCACTACTACCGACCGTCGGGGAATTGGCAGCCCCTCGGACACGAAGCTGACTACCTGGTCAAGGGTCACAACGTTGAATCGTCTCGCGAGGGTGGCCATTTGCCGTTCAAAACTCGCCCTTGATTGCGATATTCGTATGGTTGCCGCAGTCTGGCGAGGGTCTTCGACAACCGAGTGATACATCAGGATTACTGCACTTTGCGGGGCCAGCAGAGCTGCAGCGCGAAGTGCGCCTGTTTCTGAAATCGCCGCCTTGACCCACTTCTTGGAATTGTCTCGAAGCCAGCTCACATTATTCCGGTAACTTGTATCATTTCAGCGGAGTTTAGCGACAATCATACGCGAAGCATCGCGTACGGGCGTGCCCCATTTTCGCTGCATGCCACCAACCTCGGAAAGTCTTTTGCGTGGCCATTTAGCAATCTGAAAAAACGTATAGCCGGCCTTTGCGCGATAGCCGAAATGTTAATCTTAGTCATCTTTATGGCTCTAAAGTGTTTAGCGGCGATGCCACTAAATAGATGTTGTAAACTGACAATGTTTGGCGACTTGGATCGGGAATGTAAGGCACGACTATCCCTGTATCGATTCGCTAACTGCCATTTGTAGCCGGATCTGTGACAGTTGTGAGCCGGGGTCGGCGAAACAGTAGGTTTTTTGGCACGTTTCGCCTTCACGAAGTGGCGGTTTGAATTAAGGCTGACTTCAGGCAATGGCTCTTACGTTCGCGGCAGGCAATAGGGCAAACAGAGAATGGCCGACCAAGTGGATGGTTCTCGGTCAGCGATTGGCACACGCAACACGCGGTCGATGAAGAACCGGTCCAAGACACCGTTGCCGTCCGTTACCCAAGCTCCAACGGGCAGCGCGACACATCTATTCCACAGCGGATCGGTCGGTCTTGTCGACGATCTCCCCTCCTCGGGGACGCGGAAAACCTGCGTGACGCCGCACCGAAAGGAAGCGCAATATTGAGAGAACTCGTTCAGGCAGACTCGGCAGACCAAAAGAAATCTCAAGCAGGGGTGCGAGTTCCTCGAGTCAGCGTGATTGTCCCTTGCTACAACACCGCTCGATTCGTCGCTGACACCCTACGATCCGTCTTTGCTCAGACCTACCGCGACTTTGAAGTTGTTCTCGTCAATGACGGCTCACCCGACACACCCGAACTTGAAAAGGCCATCGCCCCCTGGCGCGACAAGATTACTTACCTGCACACCAAAAACTGCGGGTTGGCCGGCGCGCGCAACAACGGTATTCGTGCGGCCAAAGGCGAATTGATTGCGCTGCTGGACTCGGACGACATGTGGGAACCGAATTATCTTGAAGTGCAGGTGCGCGAGTTGGATGCAGATCCGACCGCCGACATCGTGTACCCCAGAGTGCTGAACTTTGGCGAAAAGTCGGCTAGTCACAAGTGGAGCCCGATGTCGCATGGAGAGGTCACTTTTTCGCGTCTTGTGAATCAAGAAATAACCGTAGCTGTTTCCGTTTTGGCGCGGCGGGCCGCACTTGAGCGCGCAGGTCTGTTCGACGACAGCTTGAGAAGCTGTGAAGACTTCGACATGTGGCTGCGTTGCGTTAAATCTGGCATCCGCATTGCCTATCACAATCAGGTGCTCGTGCGGTACCGGGTACGAAATGACAGCCTGTCGGCCGACCCAGTTTGGATGTTAGATCATGGTGGACGCGTACTGCGAAAAATGCGGACATCCGTCACAATGACCGAAGACGAAAGACGAATTCTGGAATCTGCCATTGAGCAGTTCGATGGGAACAAGTTGTTTCACGAAGGAAAGCGCGCATTTCTTGCAGGAGATTCAGCACTCGCCATTGATCGGTTGCAGAAGTCCAACAGCTACCTTAACAGCCCGCGGATCAGGCTGATCATCTTCGCAATCCGGACGATGCCACGCCTGTGTCGTGCGGCTTATCTCTGGAAGTACCGCTAGCGCCTGAAGATTTTCACTAGAGGCCACAAGTTGCGTACCAAACCCTTGGTTGCGCTTCATCTTTGTTGCCCAGTCGGCCGCTGACTATGCCACTTTCAGTAAAGCCAGGCCGCAGAAAAGGGGAACTCGCTCTTCGCCAAATCGCGCTGCGCTCGTCGTGTACAGCAGCCTTTCCCAACATGTGCGGCAAACGAGCGTTAGTGAGTCCAACCGCGAGTCTTCGCCAAAACTGCTGCGTCCCGTATCTTAACGGCTTCATCTCCACCGACCTCTCGCTATACGTGCTTACGTTTACCACGATGCACCTCCTTGATAAGATTCCTGGAAAGGACAATCAACTACCAAAGTGAAATCCTCTCTACGTCCAACCACTATTGAAGATTTGAACGCCGTGCGCCAATTCCTTCGGCGGGTATTCAATACCCGCGATGATGCTCCTTTCATCAATCCATCCGTGATGCATTGGAAGTACTGGGATGCCCGCGGCGACTGGGACGGCCCACGAGCATACGTCCTGGAGCGCGACGGTGCGATTGTCGCCCATGCCGGCATCTACCCGGTCTGCTTCGAGTCTGGGCAAGTCAACGGCATCGAGATGATTGACTGGGCTTCCGCGAACGACGCTCCGGGCGCCGGGCTCGTCCTCATGCGAAAGCTGGCGGCAATGTTCGATTTTATTTATTCGATCGGCGGGTCCGATATGGCCCACAAGATCCTCCCGGCCGCCGGCTTTGTGGAATTCGCCAGGCAATGGAGAGGCGCTCGCCCTCTGCAGCCGTGGCCTCTCGTCATGGAGCATCAATACCGGAATTGGAAGCTCGCGCCACGCCTCGTCAGAAACACGTATTGGGCCGTCTACCCTCGAACCAACAACCGCTTTGCAAGCGATTGGCAATTTGAGGAAATCAGCCCCAGTGAGATTGGTTCAACGAAAGATTACGAAAATGTGACGAGTACCCGGTTCAGCCCCCGTCCTTCAGATTTTTTTTGCTATCTGCTGCGTTGTCCGGTAATGAAGATGCGGATTTATCGCCTCACGCGCAACCTCAAACCCGCCGGGCACTTTGCAATTGGCGTTGTGAGGGGCCAAGCTCGATTAGCCGGAGTCTGGCTCCATGATCCCAATCAAACCGCGTGGCAGGCGGCATTCTCGCTGGCGCATGCAGCATCGCTTCACTTGGAAGGTGTACGAGAATTCATTGCCGCGGGCACGGCCGGCACCAGCGAGCAGGGAGCCGTCAGTGCGGGCTTGCGCATTCGTACGCACACTCCGGTATATCTGCTGAACAAAGGTGGAAATGCCAGGTTAAATGGCGAGTTCCAGTTTCAACTAGCAGACGACGACGCCTTGTTTATGGATCTCGGCGGGCCCAACTACTGGACTTGAAGGGCGCGCGCCAGCGCTTCAAAAGAAGTGGCGTCTTCAAACTCCTCAAGATCAATCTCTCGCTCAAACTCCTCGGCAATGAGGTTCAGCAGCGTCAACTGAGCGATGGAGTCCCATTCCTTAACGGTCTCCGCGTTGGCGGTGGCATACTGGCTGGGATCCAGCTTCGGAAAGGCCAGCGCAAAACAGCGGCCGAGTTTCTCTCTTACGTCATCCATTTGTCATTCACCTTGTGAAATAACTGGGGGCACTGCCGGTCAAAATCCTCGGCGCCTAGTCTCAGTTCACCGTCTTTGAGTTCGACTCCGTGGGAAAAACTGGCGAAAAACGACTGCAATGGGCCATTTCGATCCGTTGCCTTGAATCGAAATCGAATCTCTGGCGCACCAGTTTTGGCAAATAGCTGACGGATCGACTGGAACTCGATCTGCCGCGAAAACGCCCTACAACTCATCACCCAGATATCCACATGGCAAGTATCCTTCGTGTAGTATCCGCCGAGGACTGCAATTCTTCCCAACGGACCAAATCGGTCTTCATATGCCACGGTTAACAGAAACCCATCAGGCCGCTGCGAAATCGCGTTCCACTCCGCATCGGTGTACCGTAAGCCATTGAGATTGAACTGGTTGGTCTTGTTCACCAATTCGAACGCACGGGCGTCCGAACTAGCCGCCTCCAGCGTCATAACGGCCCCGAGCCGGGCTAGAAAATCCGCCGTTGGCTCGCCGGCAATCTCAGCCGGACGTTCCGCCGTATTTCGAATGCTCTGCAGGCGAATGCGGTCTTCCTCGAGGACTCTTTTTTTGCCAAACCGCTCGCGTATTTGCCCCAGCAGAGCAACAACTGCAGCTGGATCATCGCTGGGAAACCGCAAACACTCGAGCCCGGGAAACTGCTCGCCGACCTCTGCGAGTTCCATCGGGCTGTCGTCCACAAGAACAACGCTGTCAGCGCCGATATTCCACACCTTCAGAATTCGGCTGACGGCCTCTGACTTGGGTCCCCAACTGGCCTCAACTGGGAAGATCTTCGACGGTTCCACTAAAAGGTCGGAGCGCTTGAGCGCCTCCTCCACCAATGTCGGATCGTTCTTTGAGGCGATCGCGACGAGCACTCCCGACTCCGCCAGCGAACTCAACAGTTGTTGATAAAGCGCATGGACCTGCGACTTCCCTTCCAGCGACCAGGAAACAGCGTCTGTCCCGACATCGCCAAGAATGCCTTTCCACAGGGTCTGGTCGAGGTCGGTGATCAACCCCTTCTTCGGCGGAAGTGGAAACAGGCATTGCACGCTCTGGTGCGCCAGAACTTCGGCGTGCTTCAGCGTATACGGAAATCCCGCATGTAGTTCCATTTTCACATCGTGCCGGCTTTCCGCGGGAGACAGCAGTGATAGTGAGCCACTACTGAGCACGGTGATTGCCGGATACTGCGCAACCTGCTGCAGCAACATTGTCACAGCGACGTTAAGGTGCAATTCGAAGTCCCCGGATTGCGTCGGCGGAAGAATTGACAGCGGGGGGAGGGCTAAGGCCGGCCCGGCTACAGCCACAGGCATTACGGCTGCAAGGCGCGCAAGTCCGTCTTTCAGCCGCTCTCGCCGCTCATCAACTTGGACCAGGATATCGTTCAACGTCTCGGCCCGCCAACCTGCCGAAGCGCGCAGCCCAAGCCTGGAATCCAGATCACTCCACTCGACCACTGCGATGGCACCGTCTCCACCCGTTTCCCGCGCTCGCTGCAGGTTGCCTTCCAGGTCTCCATAAAGTCCCGTTGCAACGTTAACCCGGACTCCGGAAGATCGCTGGATCAGATACGCCTTCAGAAAAGTTTCCACGTGCAACGGCGAGAAACCGCACACGAGATGTACGGTCCTCTGCGCGTCTCCCTCAGCCTGGCCGATGACTTGTAACGCTTCGCTCAGTCGCATATGCAGATTCGCGACTTCATCTTTTTTTGTTTCTTTACCATACCTAAGTTTGCCATGGAACTGCCGCAACGAGTTTGTGGTTGACAGTCGGACGCAGGGAATCCGATCACCGGGTCAGCAGCCAGTCACATTTGTGCAATGTTCCATTTCAGGAAATCGGAGCACTCACTGATGCAAAACTGTCGCCGCCTTCATCATGCTGCATTTGAATCGTTGGTAAAATACGATTATTTTCATGCGGTTTGCAAGTAACTGAAAAGCCCCTATGACACATCATTGGGCATAATTTCATGAGAATTTTCATTCTGCCTAGCTCGGTTCACTGCCTCAATCTCGGCGACGTCGCAATGATGCAAGTGACCTATCGGCGTCTCAGCGAGTTTTGGCCCGACAGCGAAATTCATATCCTGAATAATGCTCCCGATCTACTCAAACTGTACTGCCCGAAAGCAAAGCCAGTGCCCACGTTGGGCCAGTCTGCCTACTACACCACTCCTTCGTATCTAACTCGTATGGCAATCCGCTTCGCCAGGCCCGTGTTATCAGAGTTTGATGTGATCTGGCGTCACGGCTTGCCTGCGCTCGCAGAGACCGTCGTCAGGGCTCGCAACGGAGAGAAGACCGCATCAAGTGTCCGCAGTTTCTTGGAACTCGTTCGGGGTTGCGACCTGGTGGTGGCAAGCGGTGCCGGGCAGATTACCACCGCCTTCAGCGGGGCCTGCACTCCCTTACTCAATACACTCGAACTAGCGCAGAACGATGGTGTTCGCACTGCCATCATGGGACAAGGCATTGGTCCGATTGACGAACCCTGCCTCCGTGCTCGCGCTGCAAAGGTCCTTCCAAAAGTCGACCTGATTTGTGTTCGTGAAACACTGACCGGTCCTCCATTGCTGAAGTCCCTGGGCGTTTCTCGTGACCGCATAGTGGTCACTGGCGACGACGCGATCGAAACGGTGTATCAAAACAGGCAGAATGCTCTGGGGCAATGCATCGGAGTCAACCTGCGTGTGTCCTGGTATTCGGACATCCCGGGAGATTGGACTGCCGCACTGCGTCATCCCTTGCAGGAAGCTGCTCGCGAGGTTTGCGCCCCTCTGATCTCCGTCCCTATTTCGCGCCACCCCGAAGAGGACGATTCCGGAGTATGCGTGCGCCTATTCTACGGCTATCCGTCAGTGGCGGAGCCGATAAACGACCTGAAGCTTGTCGAAGGCATGGTGAGGGAAGTTGGGCGGTGCCGTGTGATGCTGACGACCAGCTACCATGGCGGCGTCTTTGCCCTGGCTCAGGGTATTCCCGTTGTAGCCTGGCTAAAGTCCAAGTACTTCGCTGCAAAGCTGTATGGACTGGCCAACCAGTTCGGCGTTGGATGCGATGTCATTACGCTCGAGGAAGCGGACTGGGCGGCACGCCTAAAATCAGCGATCCTGTCCGCATGGGACTCGGCGGAAGTTGTGCGTCCGCATCTGCTCGCCGCGGCGAGCGCCCAATTGGCGGCAAGTCAGAACGCATACGAGCGGCTGCGGACGATCATCGCCCCAACGATTTCCCGGGAACTAGCATACGCTGATCGATAATTGAGATGCCGGGAATCGGGCTCGACTGCCGCAGTGCGCCCAGGCGCATTCACTCCATTGCTTCGCTGTACAGAAAGTCTTTGCCCCAGTTGGTCGGGTGTCCGGCCTCACGCAGCGCCGTGGCGAGTTGCGCCCAATGACGCACGCCGTGCAGCAGCGCATGAAGGACTAGTTTGCGTTTGCTGGCACGAACGACACCGGCAGTTCGAGTAGGGAACTCTAGCACCACCGCGAGATCGGAATCCGTCACCGTGGCGAGATATTCGTGGAATAGCGCGTGCGCCCGTTCACCGATACCAAACAACTCGGCAATGCTTCCCGTGGATAGCGTCTGGTAATCGGTAACGACCAGGCCCTGCAGCCGCTCAGCGTAACGCAATTCCACCGCGAAAATATGCAGCAAGAACTCGCGGACATCCTTTGCCAGTGCGATGCTCAATGGAACGTCGAGGACAGCGGAAGGCTGCTCATCAAACCATTTGTGCCACTTTGCTGTTTCGCCTTCGTTCGCCTCCAGCAACTCTGCGAATGAGATCTGCGCCTTCGTCGCGCTCATTACTTATGGCTCTCTTTCAGCTTCTTCGATTTCACCTCCACCCCCGTGGCCAGCTTCTCCTTGTGTGACTCGAGCTTTTTAGCCACATCGGCATCGTGCAACCCAATCATTTGCGCCGCTAGAATGCCCGCATTCGTCGCACCCGGCTTGCCAATGGCAACCGTCGCAACCGGAATTCCCGCAGGCATCTGTACCATTGCCAGCAGCGAATCGAGTCCCAATAGTGCGGTAGACGGGATTGGAACAGCGATAACCGGCAGCGTTGTCTCCGCCGCAATCACGCCCGCCAGGTGCGCGGCTCCACCCGCACCAGCGATGACCACTTCGACTCCTCGGGCTTTCAACCCACGCGAGTACTCACTGGTGCGCGCCGGCGAACGGTGTGCCGACGTGATATCTATCTCGTAGGGAATCCCGAAATCATCCAGCGCTTTCGCAGCCTCGTTCATGATGTCGAGGTCCGAGTCGCTTCCCATCACGATGGAAACAAGAGGGGAGTTTTTGTTCATCTGTTCCCTTTGACTTCTGTTAAAGGTCGTTTCATGTCGATCGAGAGCCAGGGCGCCTCGAAATCTATCTTAGCCGTGATACGCGCAGCACACATTGGCACCCGCGCGGCAGCATCAATCTGCCCGAATGCCATCTCGGCCCTATTCCACCACGACTCTCGTTCCGCGCTGCGCGGGCGTCGAGAGGTGCTCTATGCGCTCGTCAATCACCGTACGGATCGCTTTCAGAAACTCGATCCGTGAACTCTTCAGGTGCTCTCTGACAGCTGGCGATATTCCCAGGAGATCCCGCACCTGATCGATTGCCTCACGGCACAGGCAGCGCTCGTACACGACTCGCCCGCCTTCGTCTTTTCGGTTAGCCCGTGGGTTTTTCATTTCGCCTCCTTCATCTCGACAGTGAGAACTTGGCTCTCAAGTTTGGCCCGTGCAGGCAGCAGGGCTGCCATGGAGCGCGGCAATCCGATATGACGGCGAAACGTCCCGATTTCCACCACCAACTCGTCGCCCTTCTTGAACAATCCGACTTCGCCCTTCCCGGCGAACGGCAGGAGAATACGTACCTCGTAAACTCCATCTTCTTTACCGAACGTGTAAGGCTTTTCCGTCCGTATGATAGCTGCCGGATCGTCGCCATCAGGATACAGGACACTGGCAACGTCTTGCAGCCTCTGTATGCCCAATACCTCGTGGGTAAACAACGGAACGCGTTTCACTGGAACGGGAGCAAAGTATTCTTCAATCTCCCCCAGTATATTCTCCTGCGACTTGTGCCACTCGTTGAACCATGCGTCCATCACCTCAGCCGGCAGCACTCGGTTCACTATCACGGTATCAACTGTCAGTCCATGGAGAGAGAAATACACGAAGGCACGCTGGGTCTCGCGCAATACCATCTTTTCGGGATTCGTGACCAGCCGGACGCTCGTAATCTTGGGGTCCTCCAGAATCTCATCCACACCCTCGAGCTTCTCAAACAGATCGCGAATGTTGATGAAATAGCTGTCGGCCGGCAGTTCGAATGGCGCAACCTTGTTGGCGATGGGCCGAACTGCCTTCAGCACATTCCGTTGAAAGGGGAAAATGTGCTTCATATACCAGTCAAGCGTCGTTGGCATGCTGATGAAGCGCATCGACTCGGCCGTTGGCGCAGCGTCCAGTACCACCACGTCGTATCGCTCTTCGCGCCGGTACTGGTTGATGTACATCATGGCGCTAAGCTCTTCCATGCCGGGCAAAATGGCCAGCTCCTCCGCTTCCACGCCGCTGATGCCTGTTGTGCGCAAAACGGAAGTGACGTAGGCGGAAATCTCCTGCCAATGGCGCTTCACTTCTTTCTGAATGTTCAGCTCAAAAATAGAGAGCTTGTCATTGATCGTCAGTGGATCGGAAGTGGTCTTATGAAACAGATCGGCGCCGATGTCGAACGAGTCGGCCAGGCTGTGCGCTGGATCGATGCTCATCACCAGCGTGCGGTAGCTCAGCTCAGCGAGCCTGACGCCGGTCGCTGCCGCGAGACTCGTCTTGCCAACTCCTCCTTTGCCACTGAAAAGCAGGATCCTCATACCGCCATTTTAGATGTTTTGCTAGGCGTCAGAGTTGTTCGTTACCTGAAATTCCGTCGGCTGGCGCTGTGCAAGTTGCCCTGCGATGCTTCACATCCGTTCGCGCAGTTGCTTCAAGCCGCGCGCTGCAATGTCTTTCCGGTAGTGCATTCCATCAAAGCGAATTTTCATGACTGCGTCGTACGCACGGCTTACGGCCTCCGGCAGATCACGCCCGTGCGCGGTAACCCCCAGCACGCGACCGCCGGATGTATAGTAACCACCGTCACGCCGGTTAGTACCGGCGTGGAAGACCTTCACTCCGTACATCCGGTCCGCATCTTCGATGCCTGTTATGTGCATGCCCATCTCGTACGAACCGGGATACCCGCCCGACGACATAACAACACAAACTGCCGGCTGCGGCATCCAACGGAAGTCGCCCTCGCTCACCCGCCCGTCGATCGAAGCCTCAATCGCGTCCAGCAGATCGCTCTCCATGCGCATCATGGTCGGTTGGGTCTCGGGGTCACCAAAACGGCAGTTAAACTCGAGCACCATCGGACCGCGAGCGGTCATCATGATGCCGCAATAAAGGATTCCTCTATACTCCGCACCCTCGGCCTTCATCCCCGCTACCACGGGCTTGGCGATGTGCGTCAGCAGCCACTCGCGCATCTGCGCGTCGATGATCTGGTCCGTCGAGTAAGCTCCCATGCCTCCGGTGTTCGGTCCCTTGTCGTGATCGAAAACGCGTTTGTGGTCCTGCGATTCCACCAGCGGCGCTACTCGCTCGCCGTCGCTCATCACGAGGAACGACAGCTCCTCGCCTTGCAGAAACTCCTCCAGCACGACCCTTGCTCCGGCCGCGCCCAGCATTTTTCCACTGAGCATCTCCTCGGCGATCTGCAGAGCCTCGTCCTTGGACTGGGCGATCACCACACCCTTGCCTGCGGCCAGGCCATCGGCCTTGACCACAATGGGCGTGTGAAAGTGCGCCAGCGCGGATTTCAAATCGTCTCTCTGCGTACAAATCGCGTAGTGCGCGGTCGGAATCCTGTGCCGCTGCATGAACTCCTTGGCGAAGCTCTTGCTCGATTCCAGTTGCGCCGCCGCTTTCGTCGGACCGAACACCCGACGCCCACGTCGTTGAAACTCGTCCACCACGCCCACTGTCAGGGGCAGCTCGGGGCCCACGATGGTGAGTTCAGGATTCACGCGGTCAGCAAGCTGGATGATAGAGTCCAGCGACTTCAGGTCAACTGCAATACACTCGGCGTCAGCCGATATTCCGCCGTTGCCTGGCGCGCAATACAGCTTCGTAATGCGCGGAGACTGCCGCAGTTTCCAAATGATGGCGTGTTCGCGACCGCCGCTGCCGAGCACCAATACGTCCATAACGGATTCTTTAGCTCTACGAAACCAAAGAGTAGGGTTGACGCACACAGCCTGTCAAACTGTGCTTGAGGGTCATACAATAGCCTCAATAGCTTGCCGCGTGCATACCTCGCTGATGACAGACTCCATTCCAGATCGGGGACAGGCAGCTTTAGAGCCGGGCATCACCAGCCACCCGTCGCTAGAGGAAGTACACGGGACCGTGGCGGTGCCACACCACCAGGCCGGCTTCTGGCAGAACTGGAAGGCCTTCGTCGGGCCGGCAATTCTGGTCAGCGTTGGCTATATGGATCCCGGGAACTGGGGAACCGACCTGCAGGCCGGCGCGCAGTTCAAGTACAGCCTGCTCTGGGTGGTGGGACTCGCCAGCCTGATGGCTATCTTCATGCAGGTGATTTCCGCAAGGTTGGGCGTCGTGGCCGGGAAGGACCTGGCGCAGTGTTGTCGCGAGTGGTATCCCAGATGGACACGATGGCCAAACTGGCTGCTCTGCGAGTTGGCGGTTGCGGCCTGCGATCTTGCGGAAGTCTTGGGTAGCGCTGTGGCTCTCAACCTGCTTTTCCATATCCCGCTGTTCTGGGCCGTTGTGATCACCAGCCTCGACGTCCTACTGCTACTGGGCCTGCAGAGTTTCGGGATGCGCACCATTGAGGCCGTTGTGCTGTTGCTCATTGGTACCATCGCCGTCTGCTACTTCACCGAGATCTTCGTTCTGCCGCAGACGCAGCCCAGCTTCGTCGAGATGGCACGCGCACTGGTCTCGCCGCACCTTCGCGAGGCCGGGATGCTGTATCTCGCGATCGGCATCATCGGTGCCACTGTGATGCCGCACAACCTCTACCTTCACTCCGCGCTCGTGCAGAGCCGCAAGCTGCAGAAGGACGAGCCCTCCATGCGGAGCGCCATACGATTTAACACCATCGACTCGGTAGCAGCCCTTGCCATTGCGTTCTTCGTCAACTCGGCCATCCTCGTTCTGGCGGCGACGGTGTTCTTCGGCAAAGAGAGCGTCGCCGTTCCGGGGGGCGGAATTATCCACTTCAGCCCTGATAGCGACTGGATTCGCGTTGCGTACCTGACGCTGGCTCCATTGCTGGGAACGACTCTGGCAAGCACGCTCTTCGCCGTCGCTCTCCTGGCGAGCGGACAAAGCAGCACCATCACCGGAACTCTTGCAGGACAGGTGGTGATGGAGGGCTTCATGAACTGGCGCATCAAGCCCTGGGTTCGCAGGCTGATCACCCGAATTCTGGCCATACTTCCTGCAGTGGTGATCATTGGTGTCCGTGGCGACAACAGCGTTACGGACTTGCTCACATTGAGCCAGGTTGTACTGGCTTTGCAGTTGCCATTCGCCATGTTCCCGTTGCTGCATTTCACCAGTTCCCGCAAGCGCATGGGCAGCTGGCGTAACGGCTGGATTCTTCTGGCCGCGGGTTGGACCAGTGCTATTCTTATCACCGCCATGGATGTCGCCGGCCTGCCTGACTCGGTGGCCGCAGCATGGCGTGTGATCGTCGGGGGATAGCGGCACTTGTGAGGGTGTACCACGATGTATGACACGATTCTGGTCACGCTCGACGGAACCCCGACCGACCGGGCAATCATCCAGCACATCAAGCAGTTGGCTATATGCCACCGGAGCCGCTTGGTGCTTCTTCACGTTGCCGACGGATGGGCGGCTCGAACCTACGGTTCCGACGCCGTCAGTCCCGAAATTTCGGCGGACACCGAGTATCTCGAGACTGTCCGCTGCGAATTCGAATCGGCAGGCATTTCCGCGCAGGCCGAACTCGCTTACGGCGATTCCGCCACCGAGATCATCAAGTGGGTCGAGCAGAAGGGCTGTGACCTCGTCGCCATGAGCACGCATGGCCACCGCTTCATCAAGGACATCTTTTTAGGAACGACCGCGACCCGTGTGCAACACAACATCAGCGTGCCGGTTTTGTTGTTACGAGCGAAGTAGCGAGAATCGCCGCATCTACGGCCGAGATCATCTTAAGCACCGGCGACACTATGGAACTTCACGACGACAGCAATTTCTTCTCCAACGAACTTGTAGAAAGCTGCGCGCACCGGACGCGGTACGGCCCGAGACCCCTTCGATCTCGCACGCTGTCAGCAAGACCTTCAGCCTTTCGGGAGAGAGCGGGCAATGTGCACAACCATTCCTGCACGGCAGCTGCGTCGGAGTCTTGGCAGCCCTGAATCACATGGCGCGCAAAATCTTGCGTTTGGCACAGGCTTCAGTAGCGGATTGACGTCGACCTTGACGCAGTGGGCGGCGTTTGCCGAATTCAGCCACGTGCTGCCGCCCAACGTTTGTTCGGGATGACGTGCCCGGTGATCGAATAGTATCGCCAATTAGATCACAGTTAATCGTGCATGTTCGATAGCGCTGTTCCCTGTGAGGTGGCGAGATTTCGCGACAAGCCTGGGGATGGCAAGAGCGTATTCCGACGACTTACGGCGCAGGATTTGGAAGCCTGGGCACCGGCTGAAGGTACGGCAGCGGAGTTGGGGCAGGGCTTCCGGCTCAGTCTGGGCTCGGGGGAGAAGATCCGTTGTTAGCTGCGGCGAACGGGAAAGAGGGAACGCATCCCGCATCATCGCGGACGCCAACCCAAGTTTACCGCGCCGGTGCGCGCGCGGCGGCGCAGCGGGCGGGCGCCAGCAGCGGACCTGAGGCTGGTGGAGTTGCAGGAAAAGGCAAGCGCTCCAAAGCGTCCCTGCTCACAACCCAGCCGCCTGGTTCCACCACCTTGGATATGCATTACAGAATCAGTAAAAATGGTATAGAGCCCGCGCGAAGAGTTAAGAAATAGAGGCTCTTTGGCATGACTAAACCGGTCGCGGAAAAACGCCTTCCAGCGATCGATTCGTATCAGGGTGCGGCTTCAGCCGCACCGCAAACCATGGAAAATCCGTGAGGGCTTTAGCCCCGTGATCATTTCTCGCGCTCAAAGTGACTTTTTCCGCAGCCTCTAAAGTCATGCCCCGATACGAAGCAGTTGCCAAAGTGAGTTTTTTCGGCAACCTGTGAAGTGGTGCCCCTCAAAACCGAATAAAGTGACAGCTTCTACTGCGAGGCGACCGCTCGCCGTTGCTCGACTACGCATCCGCCGGGCGGTTCACCCGACGTGCGAAGCACACTTCTAACGAGGAGCGTCTGCGGCACGACCAGTACCAGCAGGTAGGAGAGGATCGTCCCGGCAATTACGCCGAGCGCTGCCACACGTTGCACGAGGTAAACAGAGAGAGCGAGGTTCACTGCGGCAGCGACAATGGACAATACGCCTTGCTCGCGGGTGCGGTTGACGGCAGCCAGCAGGCACGATTCGGCGGTCATGCATCCGCTGATGACAGCCCAGAGCGCCATCGCAGCGAGCAGCAGACGAGATGGTACGGCGGGCGCTCCCGCCCACCAGCGAATAAGGGGTTGCCCGAAGACGACAAGCGCGACGGCGAACGCGGTATTGACAGCGAATGTGCCTCGCATGGTTAGCCGGAAGGTACGTTGCATCCACGAATGATCGCCGCGGGCATACGCCTCGGCGTAGGCGGGCCATAACGCCGGGAAAAACAGGCTTTGCAAAGCGGCTGAGAGTCCCACCAGCCGCCACGTGACGCTGTAGGGAGTGACCTGCACGGGACCGAGGTAATGGCTGAGCACCAAATTGTCGGAGCTGAAGACGACGGCGCCGGCAATCTGGATGAGGAAGAATCCCGAGCCAGAGCTGAGCAATTCGCCGGCGGCGCCGAATCCCAGGTGCGCTGCGCATGGGCGCAGCCAGGCTTTCGTCCACAAAAGCAAAGCTGCTAAAGCGCAGAGATTCAGCAGTGTGATCCATCCAGTAGCCATCGCCAGCAGAACCGGCATGGACACGCGCAACGTCATGCCGGCTATCAGTCCGAGGAGATTAGCGACCGCTGCCGCCGCAGTGATCAAGTTATAGCGATGGACTTCCTGGTATCCGGCGAAAATTCGACCGGTAAGCGAGGCGGGTAGCCCGAGCAGGACGAGCGCGACGGCAGCGGCAACGGTGGCGCTGACTTCCGCGCGAGGTATGGCGCCGGAGACGTTGAAGAGAGACACCCAGTCGATGTGCGGCCAGATAGCTGACAGCACCGCAGCAGCGAGTGCAGCGACTAGCATCGCGAGGACGATGGCGTTCGTGGTGTATTTGGCGGCGTCATGCTTGTCACTCAGGGCGAATGACCGCGCGATGTGGTTGGTAAGCGTAGCGGCAATTCCGAGATCGAGAAGATTGAGAAAGATCACAGTGCTGGTGACGGTTGCCCAAACACCGTAGCGTTCGGGCCCCAGGTAACGCACGGCCAGCGGGAGGGACACGAATGCGATGAACGACGAGAGGGCGCGCGCGACTACACCCGAGGAGACCGCCGCCGCGATACGACCGCCGCGCGACTGAAGCCAAGTTCGAACCATCAGTTCAGACCTGAGGCTTCGACGGGCGATTGCCCAGTCTTGCATACAGCCGAAGTATCTGCGGGTGGCCGGGGGTGATCAGTGCGGGCGTCGTCGCGAAGCAGCAATGCGTGTGCAACATCGACCACCTGCTGCGCAGTGACCTGGAGGATGCAGTGCGGCTGCTCGCGACGGCAGAAGTCGACGCAGCCATCGAGTCCATGAGGAGGTTGGACGACGACGCTGTGGTCACAGCGCGGCGCGAACCGCACGGGGCTGTTGGGATGCGAAGGATCGCCATTTGCCGGATGGCGGGAGATAACAATCGTCGCGCAGTTCATGGCCGCTGCGAGGTGAGCCGGACCGCTGTCATTGCCGATGAAAACTCGGCAGCGGTCCAGCACCGCGCAAATCGATCGGAGCGGTAGTCCTGCAAGGATGTAGGGCGCGACCGGCAACTGACTGGAGAGTGCGGAGGCATGGGGCTCTTCATCCGCCCCGCAAAGAATCACAGGCTGTACCCGGTGGCTCCGATTGAGTTGCGTGATGACTTCCGCGTAACGCTCGAGCGGCCACTTGCGCCCTGGTGCACGTCCGCCGATACTGATCGCAACCAGGTGGCGTCGGCGATTGTGGTGTGTCAGCAGTTCTTGGGCAACACGACGATCGTTGCCCGTAAGGCGAATGTCGAGCCGGCTGCTCTTTACGGTCCCGCCAAGTGCTTCAATAATGGCGAGATTGCGATCGAGTTCGTGACGGAGCCCGCCGGCGGGCACAATCACGTCAAAGGCGGCATCGAAGCCGTGGTTGAGCCTGCGTTTCGCGTCGCAGGCGCTCGAAGTGTAGCCGACCCGACGCTGTGCATCGGCCAGGGTACACAGCAGGGTGGCGAGGCCATCGTCCACGTCCCAGCGCGGCGAGATGGCCAGAGCGAATTTGCGGCGGCGCAGGTGGACCAAGTAAAACCGCAGCGCGGACAAGAGGCGGCACAGTCTCTCCGGCAACAGCTTCGATGTCATGCCGCCGAAGCCGAGAAGCTCGTCGACGTTGCGATTGGTGGTGAGTAACGGCTTGAATTGCGTGGGCACGACGGCAGTGATTTTAGCCACCGGGTACAGACGCTTGAGTTCGCGAAACAACGGCGTGGCCAACGCCAGGTCGCCGAGCTGGTCGAGACGAACGACCAGTATGCTTGGAACTGGGGCGTGGCGGCTGGCACGACGAGTCCCTTTTGCAAGGTACTTGCGCCAGATAATCGCCAGCCGAGTTGGGACCCTCACGAAGCAATAAAACGATGTCATCGCTGTGCCCCGATCGACCGTGATTCATCGGAGCGTTCGATAATGCCGGTTGTACTGCAACCCGACACGATGGGAACCAGCTCGATGCGGCCACCCCAGCTTCGTACCTCGGCGGCACCGACGACGTCATGCTGGGTGTAGTCGCCGCCTTTCACCAGCACATTAGGACGAAGTAACTCAATCAGGCGCAAGGGCGTGGTTTCGTCAAAGACGACGACCGCGTCAACCGCGGCGAGGGCCGCGACCACCTGTGCGCGCTCCCGCTCGGCGACGAGCGGTCGCCGTCTGCCTTTCAAATAGCGTACGGAGCGGTCACTGTTGACGGCGACAATGAGACGATCACCCATGCGCCGCGCCTGTTCCATGAGAGAAACGTGACCGGCGTGAAGCAGATCGAAACAGCCGTTGGTGAAAACAATGCTCTGCCCCTGCGACCGCCAGGCGGTGACGCGGGCCAGCAACGATTCCAACGACAGCACTTTGTCGACAGGTTGCATCATCCCGCCCTCGGCAAGCACGCCCAGCAACTCATCCCGCTGCACCGGGACGGTTCCGACCTTGCTGATAACAACGCCCGCCGCTCGATTCGCCAGTTCGACCGCCATTTCGATGGGAATGCGCGCCGCCGTCGAAAGAGCCAGGAGCGCGACAACCGTGTCGCCTGCACCGGAAACATCGAACACCTGTCGTGCCGCTGCAGGAATATGAGTAATCGAGTCCTGACGCAGGATGGCGATTCCCCTCTCGCCGAGAGTCACCAGCATGCACTTCAAGTCGAGGGCAGCTACCATCTTTTGTCCCGCTGAAAGCAGCCACTTCAGCTCATGCGACGGCTCGCCGGTGACGGCGGCCAGTTCTTTCGCGTTGGGACAGATAATCGTTGCTCCACGGTAGCGCGCAAAGTCGTTACCCTTGGGATCGACCACGACGGGAATCTGCAGCCGACGGGCTTCGCCTATGAGGGCACGGCAGATACGTTGGTTGAGGGCTCCCTTGGCGTAATCCGACAGCACTATGACCGACGCCTCGGGCAGCGCTCGCATGGCGTGCCGCAGCAACCGCTCAGACGCTTCGCTGCATTCCGAGGCTGGGGGATCGTTGTCAAGGCGCAGCATCTGTTGATGACCAGCCAGGATGCGCAACTTCGTGGTTGTCGGCGAGCCGGGGCGGGCAACCATGGAGACTGTAATCCCGCCCTCCAGTAGCAGCTTGTCGAGAGCGCGCTGGTCGTCGTCGTCTCCGCCGATGCCGACGAGCGTTGTCCGTGCGCCGAGCCCGGATAGATTCATTGCCACGTTGGCAGCTCCGCCCGCCTGCTGGCTCTGGCGAGTCGTTCGTAATACGGGCACCGGCGCTTCCGGGGAGATGCGGTCCACATCTCCCCAGACATACTTGTCGAGCATGACATCTCCCACGACAAGGACATTCGGCCGACCGAAGCTGCTTTCAACCACGCGACTGAGTTGGGCAGTGTCCGTGGTCATCCGGCGTGCCTCTGCGCCAGCGTGGCGTTTGTGATGCAGATAGCAAGCTCCACCCAATCACAAATCATGTGTCCGCAGAGCATGTACGTCTCCTGAACGCGTGCGGTTTCTTTCGATGGAATGCGAAGCCAGGCGTCGGCAACGCCTCCTAGTTTGCCGCCGTGTTCGCCAGTAAAGGCGACGACATACGCACCCATCTGTTTTGCGCGAGCTGCAGCCATTGTCACGTTGCGGCTGGCGCCCGACGTGGAGACGCCGACGAAGACGTCTCCCGGTTGGCACAGGGCCTCCACCTGACGGGTGAAGACCTCGTGGAAGCCGTAATCGTTGGCGATACCAATTACGGCGGCGGAGTTATCGGTGAGCGCGATAGAAGCCAGAGCAGGACGATCACGACGGAACCTGCCCAGGAATTCAGCGGCCAGATGTTGGGCGTCAGCCGCGCTGCCGCCATTCCCGCACCACAAGACTTTGTTTCCCGCCAGCAAGGCTTGGGTGATGCGACTAGCGATTTGTTGCATCCGTTCTCGCTGCCGCTCAAGTTCGTTGATCAGACTGAGGTGCTCAGAGATGGCCTCAGAAAAGACACTTTCCAGGTTGAGAGTTGACAGCATGCAGTCCTCGGCGCAAAAGGATTGCGAGGGATCGCTGCCACAGAAGGAGGGTACGGCTGGCGGGATTATAGGGTGAAATGCAAGCAAAATCGGCGGGAAATGCGGACGATGGTTACTTTAGTTTCGACATTTCTTCCTGTTTTGGGAAATACGCCTGTCGAGGAGAGGGTGAGTATGACCCATGGTCGCCCAAGGTAAGAAAAGGCCTGCCGCCATTCTGACGACAGGCCGGGATAGCCGCGTGCAAATCGGCTTAGCGGGCGCTCGGCGTAAACGCCTGAGGTACGTAGTCGGGCAAATCGGCATCGGTGAAACCAAACACGTAAAACAGGTTCGGATTGGTATTCGGGCCGCTGTAGTCCTGAACGAAGTCGTTGTCGTTTGCGATCCACAGGGTATGCAGCTTGTTGCCTGTGTTGTCAACGACATCGGCGCCGAACGCAACGCCTTCGATCTTGGCGGGAATCTCCGTCGACGGGATGCCGGCAGCATTCAATGCTGCAACGAGATCGAGCCAGAGGGTCTTGCTGACAGCATTCTTGGCAGCGGTGAGTCCGTCCATGTTGCTGACGTCAGTCGCGTTGGAGATGTCGATCTTGAAGAGTTGCTTGACGACCGCGGCGTCTCCGTTCCCCAAACCGCTGCCGTCGCGCTCATCAACCAGGAACTCATGGTTGTTGATGGCAACGACCTCGCTCACGCCGGAACCGGCAGTCAGGTTGTAGGCGTATTCATGGGTCCACTGTCCGCTGGCAATGTCAATCGTGACGAAGCGGAGCACCTTCTTCGCCTTGCCGCCCTGGAGGTTGTCTTGCACAAGGGCAGCCTGCATGAAGCCCAGCAACGTCCGGCCATCGGGAGTGATGGCGAGGCCTTCCATGCCCTTGTTGGCAGTGCGACCACTGGTATTGTTGGCGATTTCGGTGGCGCCCACCGGTGAAAGATTGCTCACGTAGAAGTGCGACGGCAGGGTCATCACACGCCATCGCATGCCGTTGGCACGGTTGAACTGATAGACGTATGGACCGTACTCGTCCGAGATAAACACCCACTTGCCATCGTTCGAAACACGAATGCCTTCGGTGTCGTAGCGGGCATCGAGGTTGTTACCTGAATTTTGCGAGGGGTCAAAGTTGTCAGAGCGGCCAGTGAAGTAATAGCGGACCTTGTTGTTCCGCGAGGGAGCGCCGGAGCCCAGGCCGACTCCCTGCCCGGTTCCGTAACTCAGCGGCCAGCCGTTGAAGAGGAGGGTCGTGGACTTCAGGGTCGGAGTGAGAATGAAGGGCAAACCGGGACCAACATTGGGGGTGAGCTTCATGCTCACGGTGTGGAAGCGGTTGATGTAGGAAACGGTGTCATCGACCGCGGAGTTGTAGCTGACGGCATTCGGTCCGCGGTCGGGAAGCGCAAGGAAAGTGTTACCGGACGCCCAAGCGATGCCCGAACCCAAGCCACCGAGCAACGACGCCGATACGCCATTCTCGAGGTTGTAGTGCAGGCCAGATAGATCGGTGTAATAACCGGCCGACGAACCGGTCAAGGTGCCGTTCGCGATGAGAGTAACCGCGGCGTTAGCGGTGGCGACTGTGAATGCGCACACAGCTAGGACCATGGCGGATATAGCCATTCGTTTCTTCAAGGGTTATCTCCTGCAAATTTGGAAATTGCTGTGGACTACGTAGCTAACGAGTGTCTTGTGCGTTGCACTCGCGATTTTAAGAAAGGAAGGTTCCCTGCGGATTAAGATTCGTTTAATTTACTGGCAAATACGAGGAGGTATCACGACTGCAACCTGACGGAGTCTTCCGAGATAGGAGGGCCTTTTTCCCTCTCCAGCATTCGTTGCCGCAAACTCTCGTAAATCGGCGGAGACTTTAACAGCATTGCAACCAGCATCGCGCCCAGGGCCGCCGCGAGCATGCTCAGGGTGAGGTCACCGCGTCCGGTCATCTCGATGGCCAGTACGATGCCGGTAAGCGGTGCGCGCACACTGGCGGCGAAAAGGGCCACCATACCGACAATGGCGAACTCGACATTCGTGGGACTTTGTGCCGGATTGATATGCTGCACGATGGCGCCGAATGTCGAGCCAAACGCTGTACCCACGAGCAGCAGTGGGGCGAACATGCCACCGGGAGTTTCGGCGGCATACGACCACGGTCCTAGAAAGAAACGCACCATGAACACCGCCAAGACGCCAAGGAGCGGGACCTGACCGGAAAAAATCGACTGCGTGAGCGTGTCGCCGCCTCCCACCATCGCCGGTGCAAAAAATGCAATCAGGCCGACCACCGCGCCTATCGCGGCGGCGCGCGCGAGCGCGGGGTACTTTGCCAATCTCTCAGTCAGGTCGAGAAGCCGGAGCGTCAGTAGGTTGTATGCCGCGCCAACCGCCCCGAGAACTCCGCCCAGAGCGAGAAAATACCAATTCGTAAAACCGACGGGCGCGGTTCCCGGCAACACAAAGAAGACGTATTTGTTTCCGATCATCCACCGCATTACGGTAACGGCGAATGTTGCCGCGCTGAGCGTCGCCACCAGTAGCCATGGCGTGAAACTCGAGGTCAGTTCCTCGAAGACGAACATGGAGCCGCCGATGGGCGCATTGAACGCAACCGCGAGGCCTGCTCCGGCCCCTGCGGCCAGCACAACGTTCTGATCATCTTTACCTTGGACGAGCAGCGGGGCAACCATATGCCCGATCGTGGCTCCCATCTGGACCGTCGGTCCTTCGCGGCCCAGCGCCATGCCCGAGCCCAACGCGAGGATGCCCCCAATATATTTGACTGGCAGCACCAAGTTGGTGCCGGGCTCAATTTCACCCGCCATGACAGCTTCGACCCTGTGTATGCCACTGCCCGACGCGCTTGGCGCTATCTTGAGCACGAGCAGTCTTGCCAGAGCCACTGCGACCAGAGCCGCCGCAACAGGCACAATCCATCCGATGTATGGATTGCCATGCGACCACAACACCAATCGGTCGCGCCACACCTCAGCCTGCTCAAGGCACCAGCGGAAAGAGCCTCCCACCACGCCTATCAAAATTCCCGCCAACACGCTCGCAGTGGTTACTCGAATAAGACGGGTGCTCCAGATTGCCATGCGCAATCTGGGAATCCGCGATACGAAGGCGAAATGCGGCATCTCACGCATCTTCACAGAAGCGCTTCCAGAGTTCAAGGAACTGATCCTGTGAACGCTTAGCTAAGTGAGTACCTATGGGAGTTGAAGTGAGGCGGACTACAGGACAATTCGGAAGCGGTCATGCTCCGGCGGCCTTGAACACACGTGAAATCAGCTCCTGCGCTTCCTTCTGCAGGCGATGCAAGTGGTCTACGCCCGAAAAGCTTTCGGCGTAGATCTTATAGACATCTTCGGTGCCGGAGGGGCGCGCAGCAAACCATCCTTTCGCAGTCACCACCTTTAAGCCGCCGATTGGGGCTCCGTTGCCGGGAGCGGTGGTCAGCATAGCTTCGATCTTGTCGCCGGCCAGTTCAGTCTCGTTGACGTCGCTAGGAGAGAGCCTGGCGAGCACAGCCTTCTGTGCGGGATTTGCGGGCGCATCGATGCGCTGGTACACGGGATCGCCATACTTGGCCGTCAATTCGGCGTAGAGCTGGCCCGGATCTTTGCCGGTGCGGGACAGCATCTCAGCGGCCAGCAGACCCATGATTGGTCCGTCCTTGTCAGTGGTCCAAACGGTGCCGTTACGGCGGAGGTAGGACGCTCCCGCGCTTTCTTCGCCGCCGAAGCCGAGCGAGCCGTCGAGCAGTCCATCCACAAACCATTTGAAGCCGACCGGAACTTCCACCAGCTTGCGTCCTAGCCCCTTGGCGACGAAGTCGATCATGCTGCTGCTGACCAGCGTCTTGCCGACGGCCGTGTCCGACTTCCAGCGCGGACGGTTCTGATACAGGTAGTTGATGGCTACAGCTAGAAAGTGGTTCGGGTTGAGTAATCCAACGCTCGCCACCACGCCGTGGCGGTCGGCGTCCGTATCGTTGGCGAAGGCGACCTGATATTTCTCCCGCAGCGCGATCAGGCCAGCCATCGCGTAAGGCGAAGAACAGTCCATGCGGATCTTGCCGTCCCAATCGACGTGCATGAAGTGGAATGTCGGATCGACATCGGTGTCTTTCACGTCCAGGTCGAGGCCGTACTTCTCGGCGATACGCGGCCAATAGGCGACTGCCGCGCCTCCGAGAGGGTCGGCGCCGAGTTTGGGACGCGCCGACTGGATCGGCTCGAAGTCGATGATCGAGCCGAGGTCATTCACGTACGCGGTGAGAAAGTCGTAACGCCTGGCCTCGTGCAACGCCGCGCGGAAGTCTGTCCGCCGCATTTCCTTCATACCCTCAGCAATGATGGCGTTGGCGCGGTCCTGGATCCACTTGGTCGCCGTTGTGTCGGCAGGGCCACCGCTAGGCGGGTTGTACTTGAATCCACCGTCATCCGGAGGATTGTGCGACGGAGTGATGACGATGCCGTCGGACAACCCGTCTCTGCGGCCGCGATTGTAGGTAAGGATGGCGTGCGAGAGCGATGGAGTCGGAGTGTAGCCGAGGTCGGTATCCACCATCACCACGACGCCGTTGGCCGCCAAGACCTCGAGGGCGGTGGCGAAAGCAGGCTCGCTCAAGGCGTGCGTGTCCTTGGCGAGAAACAGCGGCCCGCTTGTGCCCTCATTCTTGCGGTACTCGCAGATGGCCTGTGAGATGGCAAGAATGTGGTTCTCGTTGAACGATATATCAAACGCCGATCCGCGATGCCCGGAGGTGCCGAATGCTACCTTTTGGGTTGGTTCAGAAACATCCGGTTTCTCCGCGTAGAAGGCGGTAATGAGACGGGGGATGTCCACCAGCATATCGGGCGTAGCGGGCTTACCAGCACGAGGATCGATAGCCATAGTGCTTAATTTTCGCACAGTGGTGTTTCAACTTTGCGAATTCAGAGGAGAGTATGGCTCGGATCGCCGCAAAGCAACGATGCAGGTCACCACTACACCCGATCTGACACCACATGGAACGACACAATCGAGCGGGTCACGCGACTCTTGCCGTAGTAGAGAAATAGTGCAAGCCACAGCACCTGCAGGAAGACAATGACGGAAGCAGAAGTCACCTGGGATAGGCCGACAACGATGTTGGGCACGGGACCGCCGGCGGGCAACAACAGGAATGCGGCGGTCGAGTAGCACACCGCTATCACGGCCATGACCTGATAGGCAGGAGTTTTCTGGTCGCCGCGATAGTCGGCACGCAGGTATTCGGAAAGCGCCCGCCAACCCCACGTTGCTACCGCGGGAATGATGCCCGCCGCGCGGAAGAAGCCGGCAAGAAATAACGACAGCCCGATTAGCCCCGACCCTGTGAATACTATGGCGGTGACCGTCTGCACCGGAATCAACGACTCTTCCGCCAGCCCCGACGCATAAGCAACTTTCTTGGTGTCACCGTGAAACACTACGGCAAAACGCCGAAAGAGATTCGCCAGGTAGGGGTTCGCTTCGCGAATCGGCTTCCCGTAACAGCATCCAAAGCTGAGGCAGGCCATCCGACCGATGGCCTCTGACAATGCATACACAATGGCCACAGCCGCCATAAGTGGAACCGCACAGATCGTGATGTTGAACCTCGCCGTTAGAACTTTCTCCGCTCCCCACAGCGCCGGTGGTAGCACGACAACCCCGAGGAACGCCGCACCGGCAACGGTAAAGGTATTGCGCTTACCCTCCACAAACCATGCAATTAGTCTTGATGCCGGCAGGCACACCACCAACATCGCAACGACCAGTCCCACAATTACCGTCAGAGGCGTGCCGACCGACGCGGCGAGAACGACCATCAACGCTGTGCCGAAGGCGCTGGCCGTTGCACTGAAGAATCCGTAGAACGTCAGATTCACGCCCTGCCATTCGCCATTGTGGTTCTTCTTCACCGGAACGGCGGCGATCATCTGCCACTTCTCGCCGGGAAGGGTACGCACACCCCAAGACAGCACCGCGATCAGCGCCAGCCCAAGCGCCACGACAAAGATCACGTCAACCACGGCATTCCCTCAAGTGCGCTCGCCAGCAGCGAGCGCACTTTCACGTCAGTCTCTACCACCGGCTGTCCAAAGCCAGTGGAGTAGCGGCTGAGCACGCCCTCGCGCTGCTGGTTGCGCATCAGGTCGCTTGCAAAACGCACTCTGCCGGGTTGAAATAGCAACACCACAGTGCTGCTACCGGGACGAAACAGCGCCTTGGGCGCCCCGCGTTCGAGGAACATTCCTCGCTCAATGGTACGCGGCGATTCATACCTCGTAGCGCTATAGCACTGCGCGATCTGCCCGATCATCAACGCTACAACTTCAATCGTCGCGACGTAACCGGCATGATCGCCGCCCTCGCAGTCCGTGTCGATGATGGTCACGACGCGGCGGTTCTTCGAGTACGGGGTCACCAGTTGCACCGCCGCCTGCGGGTTGCACGAGTGGTAGCGCCCGCCGACGGTGTAGAAATCGGCCACTCTGCCAGCCGCGGGAACATGCGTGTAGTGATATTTTTCCGGCGTCAGGCGGAAGACAGCGAAGTCGCCTTCGGCGAATTTGCGCGTCCAGCGCGATCCCTTGCCGAGCAGCTCAGGAAACTCAAAGAACTTCCCCTTGATGTAGAGGCCACTGGTGTTACTCAGCGAGCCCACCATCATGCGGGAGTCCGCAGGACACACCACGCTCCGCCGCAATCGCGGCAAGGGACGGCACTGCCAGTACTTGATTCTTCGCTCGAAAACCTTGCGCGGCGTGTCGAGTGTCGCCGGGTCATCGACAAGTTCGCGGGGGTCAATACCGCACGTGCGCAGAAACTTTTGCATGCCCGACATGCGCGACGAAAGCGCGTTGTCATAGTTGAGATAGCCGAGCACCTTCGACATCTGGCCGCTCGACGCCAGCTTGGCCAGCAGCGGAGCGTTCTCCAGCCTGGGCGAATACAGCTTGCTGATGATTGTATCGGCCACCAGCAGTTCATCGGTCACGGCTCCAGTGGCCCGATCAATGTATTGATGTATGGATTTACTCATACTCACGCGCACCGTTTTGCGCTGGGGTCCTGTTCCGCGGCACTCAACAGCAACAGCAAGTTCAAAACGCAAGCCAGTTCCTGCGCCGTCAACTCGTCACTCACCAGGCGCTCGCAAATACTGTCAAGAAATCGAGCCGGGTCCTGTACGCGGACGCCGTGGCGCACCATCGCGGCCAGGTCTGGAGAATGTGACCGCTCCAGCTTCGCCACTTCTTCGCGCAACATCTCGAACGCTTCACGCAGACTGCCGCGGCGCAGCGTCTCGCGATAGTACTGCTCAGCCAATCGATTGAATTCGCGGGCCCGCATGTGCATCGGGTTCGAACGGCCTTCCTCCTGCATGATCCCGTCGATAATTCGCCGATGCACCTTCTGCTGCCTGTCGGCCAGCCGGAACCGCAGCTCAATCAAGTTCAGCTTCGCGCCTGCGTCGTCGATCACGTCGCGGGCGTTGGCCTCAAGCCAGCTCATCAAGGCTTCACGATAGTCGCGAATCGACACGCGAAGGTACTCCGGGTGTCGCCAGCTCGAACGCGTCTTCTTGCAGTAGCCCAGAATCTGCCGCAGCAGTCCGTTGCGTGTCTTCTTATGGACGTAGAACGCCGGCAGTCCGGCCGCCGCGAAGAAGAACGGCTGCCGCCGCTCACTCTCCGAAGTCGGATCATCCGGAATCTCTTCCGCGGGCACGCTCCCATCGAGCGCTAACCGGTAGGCGACCATCAGCAGCAGCTGCTGCAGGTCGGCAGCAGGCGCCATGTCGCGACCAAAGGTCGGAAATAAACTATAGTAGCGTCCTTCAAAACCGGAGAACCCCATGCGCCCGAACTCGCGCAGCCGCAGCGGCATGTAGAACGCCAGCCGCTTGTCGACCACGCCCAGCTCATCCAACTCGGCCACCAGGCGGGCCACGTTGCCTGTCGTGCCGTCGAGTGCCGAAGAGTGCTCGGTTGCCAGCCACGCCACCGGATAGTTCAGCAGCCGGTAGTCTGGAACCAGGTCTCCGCGCAATCCAAAGACCCGCGCGCAGAAATTGTCGATGCCATGGGGTCCATAGGGAGTGACTACCCTCCCGAGGACACGCATCTGGGCCTTTTCTTTCCACTCGCGCCACATCAGGCGCAGATGTGTGAAGTCTAATTCGTGCGGCAGGAAAGACAGCAGCTTTTCCGGATGGAAATCGGCAAAGTCAATGCGGTAGGGGGCCGCCGAATATGTGCCAACGAACAGCGCCAGGAAGTGCTCGTAAATCTTGATGGTCAAGTCGCCCAAGCGCTTCTCTTCCGAGAGCGCTTCATTTTCGTCGGCATGGTGAGCAATCGCTCGGGTGAGCGCGCGGCTGCCATAGGTAATGTGGATACCGTTGTTCGCCAAGCTCACATTCGACAGACCCGGCAGCACGATGAGATTGTTGGCGATAATACCTGACTCGCGCAGCTTCGCCACCGAATTCAACTGGCTGCGGCTGAGCACCTGGTGGCAAAGATGCATGTAGTCCGCCTTGGCCTCGCCGTCGTCCCAGCCGGAGAGGCAAGGGCTCATGAACAATTCGCGATAGAAGGAATCCGAGATAGTCGAGGACAACTCCGACTGCCGCACCGGCGGGTGGGGCGCATGATACACCAGCGCACGCTGTCCCGACTCGAGCAGCCCGAAGCGCACGTTCGCCCACGACATCAGCAGCGACGTAAACAGGAAGCGACGCGCCGACTCGCGTGCCACCGCGTCGCCGACCAGCACTTGCTCCGTTGGACCGACCACGTGGAATGACGTCGTCTCGGGCGATGT
>Ga0335071_10000916_pt1 | contig 31736 bp, 44 predicted proteins | sample Lox_Sample_15_FD_206724 | JGI IMG/M metagenome (GOLD analysis project Ga0335071, IMG submission 206724) | Soil microbial communities from Loxahatchee National Wildlife Refuge, Florida, United States - Lox_Sample_1.5 | ecosystem: Environmental > Terrestrial > Soil > Wetlands | place: USA...
CGAGAAGCGCGGCGTCACGACGCGGCTGATGTCGGCGGTCGAGATCCGGCAGATCGCCGAACCGTTCATCCGCCGGCGCGCGCTCCGTCATCTCGAAAAAGGGCGCGTCGTCCTTTTCGTCGCCGGAACGGGGAACCCGTTCTTCACGACCGACTCGGCCGCCGCGCTGCGGGCCAACGAGATGCACGCCGACGTGCTGTTGAAGGCGACGAAAGTGGACGGCGTCTACGACGCCAACCCGGACGTCGACCCCCGCGCCAACTTCCTGAAGACGCTGACGTACCGGCAGGCGCTCGAGGCCGGGCTCCAGGTCATGGACGCGGCGGCCGTGGCGCTCTGCATGGAGAACGGGATCCCGATCAAGGTCTTCAATCTCAAGGTCAAGGGCAACATCCAGCGCGTGGTGCTCGGCGAGGACATCGGCTCGCTGGTCACCGCCGGGGAGCAAGAGGCATGAGGCAGGAGCTCAAGGACATCGACCAGGAGATGAGCGACGCGATCGCGGCGCTGAAGGACCGATTCAAGACGCTGCGGACCGGCCGCGCGAACCTCGGGATGCTCGACGGCATCCTCGTCTCGGCCTACGGGTCCGACGTTCCGATCAACCAGGTGGCCAACCTGTCCGTTCCCGACCCGACGCTCATCGTGGCGACGCCCTGGGATCCGAAGATGGCCGCCGAGATCGAGCGGGCGATCCGCAAGTCGGAGCTCGGCCTGAACCCGCAGTCCGACGGCAAGGTCGTGCGCGTCCCCATTCCGTCGCTGACCGAGGACCGGCGCAAGGACCTCGCCAAGAAGGCGCATCACATGGCCGAGGAGGCGCGCGTCGAGATCCGCCGCTACCGCCACGAGGGGAACGACAAGATCAAGAAGCTCTTCAAGGACAAGAAAATCTCGGAAGACGACGAGCGCCGCGGCCTGGAAGAGTCTCAGAAGCTCACCGACAGGAAGATCAAGGAAGTCGACGACCTGCTGAAGGCGAAGGAGCAGGAGATCCTGGCCGTCTGACGTGGCGGCGCTGCTGCTGATCGTTGCCGCCGGATCCGGCTCGCGACTGGGCCGTGCCGACCCGAAGGCGCTCGTGCCGCTGAATGGCCGCCCGTTGCTCGCCTGGACCCTCGAGGCGTTTCGGGCCGTGCGGTTCTCCCGCGTCGTCGTCACGGCGCCGCCGGATCGCCTCGAGGACTTCTCCCGGGTCGTCGGAAACTTCGGCCGGGTCGTCTCCGGCGGGGAGACGCGCGCGGCGTCGGTGCGGAACGGGTTCGACGCGCTGGCGCCGGCGGACGACGACGTCGTCGTCATCCACGACGCGGCGCGGCCCTTTCTCTCGGCCGAGGAGATCGAGGCCGTGCTGAGGGCGGCCGCGGAGACGGGCGCGGCCATCGCCGCCGTGCCGGTCGTGGACACGATCAAGCGGGTCGCGGACGGCCGGATCGTCGAGACCGTCGATCGTTCGACGCTGTACGGCGCCGCCACACCGCAGGCCTTCCGGGCGTCGGTCCTGCGGCGCGCGCTCGCCTCGGGCGAGGAGGCCACCGACGAGGCGGCCCTGTGCGAGAGGCGGGGCGATCCGGTCGCCGTCGTGCCGGTGTCCCGCCGGACCTTCAAGATCACGACGCCGGAAGACCTCGAGCTGGCCGAGGCGATCCTGGCGCGGAGGCAACGATGAAGATTCGGGTCGGCCTCGGATTCGACGCCCACCCTTTCGCTCTGGCCGGCGACCTGCGCCTGGGCGGCGTGGTGATCCCGCACGGCGTCGGCCTCGAAGGGCATTCGGACGGCGACGCGCTCCTGCACGCCATCACGGACGCGATCCTCGGCGCCGCCGGTCAGGGCTCGATCGGCGACCACTTTCCGCCGAGCGACCCCCGGTGGAAGGGCGCCGACAGCGCCCGCTTCCTCGAGCGCGCTCAGGACCTCGCGCGCGACAAGTTCCTCGTGATCGGCAACATCGACGCCGTCGTCGTGGCCGAGGCGCCGCGGATCGCGCCGCACGCCGCGAAGATCCGGGATCGGATCGCCGAGATCCTCGGGATCGACGCCGACGCGATCAACGTCCGCGGTACGAGCACCAACAAGATGGGCTTTCCCGGCCGCGGCGAAGGGGTCGCGGCGATGGCGGTCGTGCTCCTGACCTCGCCGCCCGAATGATCCTGTCGCGCCTCCACCCGGTCGAAGAGGCCGTCCGCGCCCGGCCGCGGGAGATCGAATGGGTTCTCTTCGACGCGGACCGTCGGGATCGGCGGGTCAACGACTTGAAGCATCTCTGCCGGGAGAACGGCGTCGCGGTGCGGTACGGGCCCCGGCGGTCGCTCGACCAGCTCGCCGGCAACTCCCACCAGGGCGTCGTGGCGCGGCTGGCCGTCCGCGAGTACCGGGGGGAGGAGCAGGCCGTGGAGGGGACCCGGGGCAGCCGGTTCCTGTTCGTCCTGGACGAGGTTCAGGATCCCCACAACCTCGGGGCCGTCCTGAGGGTGGCCGATGCGCTGGGGGCAGGAGTCGTGGTTCCGGAACGCGGATCGGCGCCCCTTTCGGAGACGGTTTCCCGAAGCTCGGCCGGGGCAGTCGAGCGGGTCGCGATCTACCGGGCCAGGAACCTGCGCCGATTCGTCGATCACCTTAAGAATGAAGGGTTTCAGGTGATCGGCCTCGACCCGGCCGGGAGGGACGTCTTCGATCTGGACCTCCGGGGCGACCTGGCCCTGGTCCTCGGGGCCGAGGGCAAGGGAATCCGGCGCCTCGTCCGGGAGGGCTGCGACCAGCTCGCCCGCCTCCCGATGAAGGGCAAGCTCGCCTCCCTGAACGTCTCGACGGCCGCCTCGGCGGCCGGCTACGAGGCCATGCGCCAGCGGTCCGACAGGCCGCAAAAGAGGTCTTGATCGAGTAGGTTGCGGCTGCTAGACTCCGCGGTTCACGCCGGTGGGGATGGGTGTGCTCTTTGAATGCCGGTCTAGTGGATGGGGGACCGCGAAGTCTCCGCTCCGAGTTTTTTCGCCGGCGTAGCTCAACGGTAGAGCACCCGATTTGTAATCGGAAGGTTGCGGGTTCGACTCCCATCGCCGGCTCCAGATGGAAGCAGCCCCGGGGCGGCAAGTTCTTTCCGGTGGATCTCGTGAGAGCTCGGGCAGTTGGCCGAGTGGTTAATGGCAGCAGACTGTAAATCTGCCGCGCTTCGCGCTACGGAGGTTCGAATCCTTCACTGCCCACCATTGACCGAGGACGAGGCGTACGAGCGCGGGAGTAACTCAGGGGTAGAGTCACAGCCTTCCAAGCTGTTGGTCGCGGGTTCGAATCCCGTCTCCCGCTCCATGAGCGAGAGACCGAGAGGTAAGACGTAAGGCGTGGAAATCCGAACGAAGCGGGCGCCGGCGAAGCCGTCGTTTCACGTTTTACGTCTCGCGTCTCACGGCGTCGAGAGCGCCCACGTAGCTCAGTTGGTAGAGCACGTCCTTGGTAAGGACGAGGTCACCAGTTCAATCCTGGTCGTGGGCTCCAAAGTGGTGGGAGTCGAGGCACAGTCGAGGATGAGAGGAAATGGCTAAAGAGAAGTTCGATCGCAGCAAGCCGCACGTGAACATTGGGACGATTGGGCACGTGGATCACGGGAAGACGACGTTGACGGCGGCGATCACGTTGATTTTGTCGAAGAAGGGTTTGGCGACGGCGAAGGCGTACGACCAGATCGACAACGCGCCGGAGGAGAAGGCGCGGGGGATCACGATCAACACGGCGCACGTGGAGTACGCGACGGACAAGCGTCATTACGCGCACGTGGACTGTCCGGGGCACGCGGACTACGTGAAGAACATGATCACGGGGGCGGCGCAGATGGACGGGGCGATTCTGGTGGTGTCGGCGGCCGACGGGCCGATGCCGCAGACGCGGGAGCACATTCTGCTGGCGCGCCAGGTCGGGGTGCCGTTCATCGTGGTGTTTTTGAACAAGACGGACATGGTGGACGACCCGGAGCTCTTGGAGCTGGTGGAGCTGGAGGTGCGGGAGCTTTTGACGTCGTACGGGTTTCCGGGGGACAAGATTCCGATCGTGAAGGGCTCGGCGTTGAAGGCCGGGGAGTCGGCGGATCCGAACTCGCCGGAGGCCAAGTGCATTCTGGAGCTGATGGACGCGGTGGACGCGTACATACCGGTTCCGGAGCGTGCGATCGACAAGGATTTCCTGATGCCGATCGAGGACGTGTTCTCGATCTCGGGGCGCGGGACGGTGGTGACGGGGCGCGTCGAGCGCGGGATCGTGAAGGTCGGGGAGGAAGTGGAGATCGTGGGGATCCGTCCGACGCAGAAGAAGGTCGTGACGGGTGTGGAGATGTTCCGGAAGCTGCTGGATCAGGGGCAGGCCGGGGACAACGTGGGTCTGCTGCTGCGTGGGACGGAGCGCAAGGACGTGGAGCGCGGGCAGGTGTGCGCCAAGCCGGGCTCGATCACGCCGCACCTGAAGTTCACGGCGCAGGCGTACATCCTGACGAAGGAAGAGGGCGGGCGGCACACGCCGTTTTTCAACGGGTACCGGCCGCAGTTTTTCTTCCGGACGACGGACGTGACGGGGACGGCGCAGCTGCCCAAGGGCGTGGAGATGGTGATGCCGGGGGACAACGTGAACCTGGAGATCAACCTGATCACGCCGATCGCGATGGAGAAGGGACTGCGCTTCGCCATCCGCGAGGGCGGCCGCACCGTCGGCGCCGGAACCATCGTCGAAATCCTCGAGTAGTGAGCACAGAGAGAGTGGCGTCCTTAACTGCGAGCGGGCGATAAGCACATGAAGAACGACAAAATCCGGATCCGGCTCAAGGCCTTCGACTACCGGATCCTCGACCAGTCGGCGAGCGAGATCGTCGATACGGCGCGGCGGACCGGGGCCAAGGTCGCGGGACCGATTCCGCTGCCGACGGCCATCTCCCGCTACACGGTCAACCGTTCGCCGCACGTCGACAAGAAGTCGCGCGAGCAGTTCGAAATGCGCACGCACAAGCGTCTGCTCGACATCCTCGAGCCGACGTCCCAGACGGTCGACGCCCTCATGAAGCTCGAGCTTCCGGTGGGCGTCGACGTCGAGATCAAGGCCTTCGGCAAGTAAGAGTCAAGCGAGCGAGCTATGGCCGTACACGGCATCATCGGGAAAAAAGTGGGGATGACCCAGATCTTCACGGCGGACGGCACGGTCGTGCCGGTCACGGTCGTGCAGGCTGGGCCCTGCCTCGTGGTCCAGAAGAAGACGGCCGACAAGGACGGCTACGACGCCCTCCAGATCGGCTTCGTCGGGTCGCGTCCGGACCGCCGGGCGAACAAGGCCGCGAAGGGCCGGTTCGACAAGGCCGGCGTCGCGCCCATGCGGACGCTCATGGAGGTCCGCGCCGACAAGGGCGACGAGTTCAAGCCGGGCGACAAGATTCTCTGCGACGCGTTCGCCGAGAACGACCACGTGGACGTCCTCGGGACGTCCAAGGGCAAGGGCTTCATGGGCGTCGTCGCGCGCCACGGCTTCCGGGGCGGTGCGGCCACCCACGGCTCGATGTTTCACCGCGCGCCCGGCTCGATCGGGCCGTCGGCATTTCCCTCCCGCGTCTATCCGGGGACGCGTTCCTCGGGGCGTCTGGGCGGCCGCCAGGCGACGACGAAGAACATCGTCGTGGTGCGCGTGGACGCCGAGAAGAACCTCCTCTACTTGAGCGGCCCGGTGCCGGGGGCCCGGAACGCGATCGTCAAGATCGTCCGCTCGAGCTTCGCGAAGAAGGCATGAGCATGGCCAAGATTCCCGTCTTCAACTGGAAGAAGGAGCAGGTGGGCGAGGTCTCGCTGCCCGCCGGCGTCTTCGACTATCCGTACCGCAAGCACCTGGTGTGGGAGGTCGTGAAGGCCCACCTCGCCGGCCTGCGGGCCGGGACGCACAAGACCAAGGTGCGCTCGGAAGTCTCGGGCTCGGGCAAGAAGCCCTTCAAGCAGAAGGGCACGGGACGCGCCCGGCAGGGCGGCGGGCGGCCGCCGATCCACCGGCACGGCGGCACGGTCCACGGCCCCGTGCCCCGGTCCTACGCCCAGGCGATCTCGGTGCGCCAGAAGAAGAACGCGCTGAAGGCGGTCCTCTCGAAGAGGCTGGCCGAGGAGCGGATCCTGGTGATCGACCGCCTCGAGGTTTCGAGCGCGAAGACGAAGGACCTCGTCGCCGCGGTCGGGAAGCTCGGCATCGAGGGTAAGGCCCTGTTCGTCGACTCGCGCGACAACGCGAGCTTCGCGCGCGCCTCGCGCAACGTGAAGGCCTGGAAGCTCGTCGACGCGCTCGGCGTCAACGCCTACGACGTGCTCGCGCACGGCACGGTCGTTCTCTCGCAGCAGGCGATGACGCGCATGGTGCAGACGCTGGGAGGCGAGTGATGTTGCCGCAGAACACGATCCGCCGTCCCCTGATCACGGAGAAGGCCACGCGCCTGAAGGAGGCCTCGAACACGGTGTGCTTCGAGGTCGCCCGGTCCGCCAACAAGATCGAGGTCGCGCGCGCGGTCGAGAAGCTCTTCGGGGTCAAGGTCGTGGACGTCCGGGTCGCCAATCGCCAGGGTAAGTGGAAGCGCATGGGCCGATTCGTCGGCCAGCGGAAGGCCTGGAAGAAGGCCTACGTCCGGCTCGCGCCGGATCAAAAGATCGAGTTCTTCGAGGGCGTGTGATGGCAGTCAAGAAGTTCAAACCCACGTCGGCCGGACGTCGTTTCCAGACGATGCCCGACTTCCAGGAGCTCTCGGCCGTTCGGCCGGAGAAGAGCCTCACGGTCGGACTGCGCGGAACCGGCGGCCGCAACAGCCAGGGCCGGCAGACCAGCCGCTTCATGGGCGGCGGGCACAAGCGGCTCTACCGCATCATCGATTTCCGCCGCGACAAGGTGGACGTGCCGGCGAAGGTCGCCTCGATCGAGTACGACCCGAACCGGACGGCGCGGATCGCGCTGCTCCACTACGCCGACGGCGAGAAGCGCTACATTCTCGCGCCCAACGGGCTCGAGGTCGGCGCGAAGGTGGTGTCGGGCCCGACCGCGGACATCGTCCCGGGCAACGCCCTGCCGCTCAGAGCGATCCCCCTCGGCACCACGATCCACAACATCGAGCTGACGCGGGGCAAGGGCGGCCAGCTCGTGCGCTCGGCGGGCGCCGCCGCGCAGCTGATGGCCAAGGAGGGCGCCTACGCGCAGGTGCGCCTGCCCTCGGGCGAGGTGCGCGAGGTCCACATCGAGTGCTACGCCACCATCGGCCAGGTCGGCAACCTCGAGCACGAGAACGTTTCGATCGGCAAGGCCGGCCGCAACCGGTGGCTCGGCTGGCGCCCGCACAACCGCGGCGTCTCGATGAACCCGGTCGACCACCCGATGGGCGGCGGCGAAGGCAAGACGTCCGGCGGACGCCACCCGACCTCGCCGTGGGGCTGGAAGACGAAGGGCATGAAGACCCGCAACAACAAGCGGACCGACGATTTCATCGTCCGGCGCCGCAAGTCGAAGGCGTAAACGATGTCGCGTTCCATCAAGAAGGGCCCGTTCGTGGACGACCACCTCATGAAGAAGGTGGCCGCGCTCAACACGTCGCGCGAGAAGAAGGTCGTGAAGACCTGGTCGCGCCGCTCGACGATCATCCCGGACATGGTCGGGCACACGATCGCCGTCCACAACGGCCGCAAATTCATCCCGGTGTACGTCGCCGAGAACATGGTCGGGCACAAGCTCGGCGAGTTCGCCCCGACGCGGATCTTCAAGGGGCACGGCGGCAAGAAGGCCGCCGAGGCCGGGGCGGCGGTCGCCGGCGCGCCGGGCGCTCCGGGCGCGGCGCCCAAGGCGGCTCCGGGCGCTGCCCCGGCGGCGCCGAAGGGATAAGCGGTCATGAAGGCAACGGCCAGGCTCCGGTACATGAAGGGCTCCGCGCAGAAGGTGCGGCTGGTCGCCGACCTCGTGCGCGGCAAGAAGGTCAACGACGCCGTCGCGATCCTGCGCCTGGCGAAGAAGGCCGCGGCGCGCGATCTGCTGAAGACGCTGCGCTCGGCCGTGGCCAACGCGGAACAGAAAGAGGCGCACCTGGACGTCGACACCCTCGTCGTCCGGCGCATCACGGTGGACAAGGGGCCCCAGGAGCGGCGGGTTCGCCCGGCGCCGATGGGCCGCGCGTACCGGGTTCTCCACCGCAAGAGCCACGTGACGATCGAACTCTCGGACGAGGTGTAGACGATGGGCCAGAAAGTTCACCCCTACGGGTTCCGCCTGGGCTTCAACCGGACCTGGCACTCGCGCTGGTTCTCGGAGAAGGACTACATCAAGTTCCTTCACGACGACCTGAAGCTGCGCCAGGAGCTGAAGCGCCGCCTGTCGCACGCCGGCGTCTCCGAGATCGACATCGAGCGCTTCGCCGGAAAGCTGAAGGTCAACATCCAGACGTCGCGGCCCGGGATCATCATCGGCAAGCGCGGCGCCGAAGTGGACAAGCTTCGCGACGAGCTTCAGAAGCGGACCAACACGGAGGTCCACGTCAACATCATCGAGATCCAGCGTCCGGAGACCGACGCCCAGCTCGTCGCCGAGTCGATCGCGATGCAGCTCGAGCGCCGGGTCGCGTTCCGGCGCGCGATGAAAAAGGGCATCGAGTCGGCGTTCCGCTTCGGCGCTCAGGGGATCAAGATCCGGTGCGCGGGCCGGCTCAACGGCGCCGAGATCGCCCGGTCGGAGTGGTACCAGGAGGGGCGGCTGCCGCTCCACACCCTCAAGGCGGACATCGACTACGGGTTCGCCGAGGCCAACACGACCTACGGGAAGATCGGCGTGAAAGTCTGGATCTACCGCGGCGAGCAGCACAAGGCCAAGAACCGGCGCAAGCCGGCGGCCTAACGGGACCGAAATCATGTTGATGCCTTCGAAAGTCAAGTACCGGAAGCAGCAGCGCGGCCGCATGCGCGGCAAGGCGTACCGCGGCGGCGACCTCGCCTTCGGCGACATGGGCCTGCAGGTGCTCGAGCCGGGGTGGATCACCGCGCGGCAGATCGAGGCCGGCCGCATCGCGATGAGCCGCGCCATCAAGCGCGGGGGCAAGATCTGGATCCGGATCTTCCCCGACAAGCCGTACACGAAGAAGCCGGCCGAAACGCGCATGGGCAAGGGCAAGGGCGCTCCCGAGGGCTGGGTCGCCGTCGTGAAGCCGGGCCGGATCCTCTACGAGATGGAGGGCGTCGACTTCGCGACGGGCAAGGAAGCCCTCGATCTGGCGGCCGACAAGCTCGGCCTCAAGACGCGCCTGGTCACCCGCACGTCCGAGATGGAGATCCGATGAAGAAGAAGGAGCGCGAGACGCTGGCCCTCCAGGGCGCGGCGGAGCTCGCCGACAAGGAGAGGGAGCTGCGGGAGGCGAGCTGGAAGCTGCGCCTGCAGAAGTCGACGGGGCAGCTCGAGAACCCGACGCGCCTCCGGGTCCTGCGCCGCGACCTGGCGCGCGTGAAGACCTACCGGCGCGCTCTGGAGCTCAAGGGAGAGGCGGCCAAGTGAACGAGACGGTGGAAAAGACCGACAAGAAGGGACGCGCGACCAAGATCGGCCGCGTGGTCTCGGACAAGATGAACAAGACGATCGTCGTCGAGGTGGAGCGCCGCGTCCAGCACGCGGAGTACACGCGGACCATCAAGCGCACGAGCCGCTTCCACGCGCACGACGAGTCGAACGCCGCGAAGGTGGGGGACCGGGTCCGCATCGAGGAGACCCGTCCCCTGTCGAAGTTGAAGCGCTGGCGGCTGCGCGAGATCGTGACGAAGGCATAGCCGGGAGAGCGCGATGATCCAGATGGGAACCATCCTCGAGGTGGCGGACAACTCGGGCGCCCGAAAGATCGCCTGCATCCGGATGCGCGGCGGCTCGGCGGGACAGTACGCCGGCCTCGGCGACATCATCACGGCGTCGGTCAAGGAGTGCGCTCCGGACTCCCCGTTCGTCGAGAAGCACGGCAAGCGGGTCGTCCGCGCGGTCATCGTGCGGACGCGCCGCAATCACCGGCGCCGCGACGGCTCGTACATCCGGTTCGACGACAACGCGGCCGTCCTGATCTCCAACGAAGGCGAGCCGATCGGGACCCGCGTGTTCGGCCCGGTGGCCCGCGAGCTCCGCGAGAAGAAGTTCATGAAGATCATCTCGCTCGCGCCGGAAGTGCTGTGATGAAGACCAGGACGAAGACGAAGCTGAAGAAGAACGACACGGTCGTGATCATCGCGGGCAAGGACCGGGGCCGGCAGGGCCGCATTCTGCGGATCCTCCCCGCGGCGAACCGGGTGATCGTCGAACGCGTCAACATGATCAAGCGCCACACGCGCCCGAACCCGGCGAAAAACATCGCCGGCGGCATCTCGGAGCGCGAGGCGTCGATTCACGTGTCGAACGTGATGCTGGTCGACCCGGACCGCAACGTGCGGACCCGGATCGGGCGGCGGCGCGACAACGAGGGCAACCCGGAGCGCGTCGCCAAGAAGAGCGGCGCGGTCCTGGCGTAAGGGCCGGGGAAAGAAGCGATGGCAGCCAGACTGAAAGAACGGTACGCGAAGGAAGTCGCTCCGGCGCTCCGCAAGGAGTTCGGCATCGACAATCCCATGGCGGTGCCCCGCGTGGAGAAGGTCGTCCTGAACATGGGGCTGGGCGAGGCGGTCTCCAACCCGAAGATGCTCGACGGCGCCGCCGAAGAGCTCTCGGCGATCGCCGGGCAGCGGGCGGTCGTGACGAAGGCCAAGAAGTCGATCGCGACGTACAAGCTCCGGACCGGCATGCCGATCGGCGCGCGGGTGACCCTGCGCGGCGACCGGATGTGGGAGTTCCTGGACCGCCTGATCAACATCGCCCTGCCGCGCGTCCGCGACTTCCGCGGCGTCTCGCGCAAGGCGTTCGACGGGCGCGGCAACTACACGCTGGGCGTCCGCGACCATTTCATCTTCCCGGAGATCGATTACGCCAAGACGGACAAGTCGAAGGGCCTGAACGTGACCATCGTCACGACGGCGGGCCGCGACGATCGGGCGAAGGCGCTGCTGACCGAGCTCGGCATGCCCTTCGCGAAGTAGCAACGAGGAGCCCGAGGGATCTATGGCCACACGAGCGATGCGCATCAAGGCGGCGAAGAAGCCGAAGTTCATGACGCGGACGATCCGGCGCTGCCGCGTGTGCGGCCGGCCGCGGAGCGTCCTCCGCAAGTTCGGGCTGTGCCGCATCTGTTTCCGGCAGAACGCCAACATGGGCTACATCCCGGGCGTTCTGAAGGCTTCCTGGTAGGTGGTGACGCGATGAAGACGAGCGATTCCCTGAGCGACCTGTTCACCCGCCTGCGCAACGCGATGCGCGCCGGCCACGACCGCGTGGACGTGCCCGCCTCGCGCCTGAAGGAAGAGGTCCTGAAGGTCCTCGAGCAGGAGGGCTTCATCGGTTCCTACCGGAAGGTCGAAGAAGCCGGCCGGCTGGCGCTCCGCGTGGGCCTCAAGTACGATCCGGAAGGCGAGCCGATCGTGTCGGGCCTCGAGCGCGTGTCGCGCCCCGGCCGCCGGATCTACGCCAAGGCCGACGCCATCCCGACGGTTCTCGGCGGGCTCGGCGTTTCGCTCGTGTCGACGTCGCAGGGCATCGTCACCGACAAGACGGCCCGCGCGAAGCGCCTCGGCGGCGAAGTTCTCTGCAACGTCTGGTGAGGTAGAGGAGCACACCCGTGTCGCGTATTGGAAAAATGCCGGTCGCGATCCCGAAGGGGGTCGAAGTGAAGGCGGAGGGCGGTCGGGTCCGCGTCAAGGGTCCCAAGGGGGAGCTCGTGAGCGCGATCCCGGCCGGTCTGACCGTCGCCGTCGCCGACGGCCAGGTCAAGATCGCGCGCTCCAACGACGAGCCGCACCTGCGGGCCTGCCATGGCCTGCTGCGGAGCCTCGTGGCGAACTCGGTCGAGGGCGTCACGAAGGGGTTCGTCCGCGAGCTCGAGATCTCGGGCGTCGGCTACAAGGCCGAGGTCAAGGGCAAGTCGGTCGTGTTCTCGCTCGGATACTCGCACCCGGTCGACTTCCCGATCCCGGAGGGGATCGCGGTCGCGATCGACGCGAAGGCCGGGCGGATGACGGTCACGGGCGCGGACAAGCAGAAGGTGGGGCAGACGGCTGCCGAGATCCGGGGCCTGCGGGTGCCCGATCCGTACAAGGCGAAGGGAATCAAGTACGCCAACGAAGTCATCCGGCGCAAGGTTGGCAAGGCCGGCGGGAAGTAAACGATGAATCGAACGCAAGCACGCACGGAAGCCCGGGCGAAGGTCCGGCGCCGCATCCGCCAGACGGTGCGCGGCATCACGGAGCGGCCGCGCCTGGCCGTCTACAAGAGCGGGCGGCACATTTACGCGCAGGTCATCGACGACGCCGTCGGCACGACCCTCGCGCACGCGTCGTCGCTCGACGCCGGGCTCCGCAAGGAGTCCGTCAAGGGCGCCTCGCGGGACGCGGCCGGCAAGGTGGGCATCCTGGTGGCCGAGCGCGCCAGGAAGGCCGGCGTCACCAAGGTCGTCTTCGACCGCGGCGGCTACCGTTACCACGGCAGGGTGAAGGCCCTCGCCGACGCGGCCCGGCAGGGCGGGCTGGAGTTCTAGGCATATGGCGATGACAAGGACGGGAGCAGGCCGATGAGCAGCAACAGAGGTCCCCGGGCGCCGCGGGAGCGCGAGAAGGAGCGCGACGCGCAGGGGCGCGAGCTCATCGACCGCGTCGTGCACATCAACCGCGTCACGAAGGTCGTGAAGGGCGGCAAGAACTTCTCGTTCTCGGCGCTCGTCGTCGTCGGCGACGGCCAGGGGCGCGTGGGCTACGGCTCGGGCAAGGCCAAGGAAGTCCCCATGGCGATCAAGAAGGGGATCGAGATGGCCAAGAAGAGCATGCAGAAAGTGTCGCTGAAGGGCACCACGATCCCGCACGAGATCATCGGCGTCTACGGCGCCGGGCGCGTCCTCCTGAAGCCGGCCGCGGCCGGCACCGGCGTCATCGCCGGCGGTCCGGTGCGCGCGGTGCTCGAGTCGGTCGGCATCCAGGACATCCTGACGAAGTCGCTCCGGACCACGAATCCGCACAACGTCATCAAGGCGACGTTCGACGGCCTGCTCCGGCTCAAGAACGAAGATGAGATCGCCAGGCGCCGGGGCCGCGTCGCGGCCGAGCCGGCGGAGGAGAAGGCGTGACCGAAACCGGCAAGTCCACCGAAAAGCCGAAGGCGGGTAAGGACGCCGCTGCCGGCAAGGGCCGCCTCGCGATCACGCTCGTCAGGAGCGGCATCTGCACGCCGAAAGACCAGAAGGCGACGCTCGTGGGTCTCGGCTTCGGACGGATCGGGTCGCGCGTCGTGCGCGACGACTCGCCGGCCGTCCGGGGCATGATCCGCAAGGTCCGTCACCTCGTCGAAGTCACGAAGGGCTGAAACCATGGCTGAGAAGAAGAAACCGACCAGGTCCGCGGCCCCGGCCGCGAAGAAGCCGGCGGCGAAGGCCGCGGCGACCCGCGCGCCGAAGGCCCCGGCGAAAGCCGCCAAGGCGGCGCCCGAGACACCGAAGGCCCCGGCCGCCGCGCGGCCCCCGCGCCCCGAGAAGGCCGCGAAGCAGGCCGCGACGACCCCGCCGCGTCCGGCCGCGACCGGCGTCCATGACCTCGCACCCGCTTCCGGTGCCACGCACTACCGCAAGCGCGTCGGCCGCGGCCCGGGCTCCGGCCACGGCAAGACCGCCGGCCGGGGCTACAAGGGCCAGAAGTCCCGCACCGGCTACCGCCACATGCGCGGCTTCGAGGGCGGCCAGATGCCGCTGCACCGCCGGGTCCCCAAGCGCGGGTTCACCAACATCTTCCGCGTCGAATACGACGTCGTGAACATCGGCGACCTCGACCGGTTCGAGGCCGGCGCCGCCGTGACGCCGCAGGCCCTGGCGGAGGCGCGCCTGGCGCGCAAGAGCCGGCTGGTCAAGATCCTCGGCGACGGGAAGCTCCAGAAGGCGCTGACCGTGTCGGCCCACAAGTTCTCGGCGTCGGCGAAGGCCCGGATCGAGGCGGCGGGGGGCCGCTGCGAGGTGCTGTCCCGTTGAGCGCGATCCAGAGCTTCGTCAACGTCTTCAACGTGCCGGACCTGCGCAAGCGGGTCATCTTCACGTTTCTGGTGCTCGCGGTGTACCGCCTGGGGGCGCACATCCCGACGCCGGGTGTGGATCCGCAGGCCATCAACGCCTTCTTCAAGGCGTCGGCCGGCTCGATCTTCGGCTTTCTCGACATCTTCTCGGGCGGCGCGCTCCGGCGCCTGTCCGTGTTCGCGCTCGGGATCATGCCGTACATCTCGAGCTCGATCATTCTGCAGCTGCTGACGGTCGTCTGGCCCTACCTCGAGAAACTCTCGAAGGAAGGGGAGATGGGCCGCAAGAAGATCACCCAGTACACGCGCTACGGCACGGTCGTGCTCTCCTTCATCCAGGCGAGCGGCATCGCTCTGTGGCTCGAGAAGCAGGTCGCCCCGGGCGGCGCGCCGCTGGTGCCGGCTCCCGGCTGGGGGTTCCGCCTCATGACGATCCTGACCCTGACGACGGGCACGATCTTCATCATGTGGCTCGGCGAGCAGATCACCGAGCGCGGCATCGGCAACGGCATCTCGCTCATCATCTTCGCCGGCATCGTGGCGAACCTGCCGCGGGCAGTCCTCGGCCTCTTCCAGCAGATCCGGAACCAGACGATCTCGATCCTCGCGCTGATCGCCGTGCTCGTGTTCATGGTCGCGATCATCGGCCTGGTCGTCTTCGTCGAGCGCGCCCAGCGGCGGATCCCGGTCCAGTACGCCAAGCGGGTGGTCGGGCGCCGGGTCTACGGCGGCCAGAACACGTACCTGCCGCTCCGGGTCAACACGGGCGGCGTCATCCCGATCATCTTCGCGATCTCGATCCTGTCGCTGCCGAGCTACCTCGCGCAGATTTCCGGCGCGGACTGGATGAAGCGCGCGGCCACGTCGCTGTCGATGGGCCACCCGCTCTACATCCTGCTGTACGCGGCGGGGATTCTCTTCTTCTGCTACTTCTACACGTCGATCGTCTTCAACCCGACCGACACCGCCGACAACATGCGCAAGTACGGCGGCTTCATTCCGGGCATCCGGCCCGGCAAGAAGACGGCCGACTACATCGACACGGTCCTGTCGCGGATCACGATCGTCGGCGCGACGTACCTGACGTTCGTCGCCCTGCTGCCCGACATCCTCAACAACGGGCTGAAGGTCCAGGGCATCCCCGGCGTCGGTCCGTGGCTCGACGCGGCGCTGCCGAAGTTTCTCACCCAGGGGTTCGGGTTCAACTTCTACTTCGGTGGCACGTCGCTCCTCATCGTCGTCGGCGTCGCCATGGACACGGTCCAGCAGATCGAGTCGAAGCTCGTCGAGCACCACTACACGGGCTTCCTGAAGAAGAGCCGCATCCGTGGGCGCAGGAGCTGACGCGCCGATGCGGATCGTCTTCCTCGGACCTCCGGGCAGCGGCAAGGGAACCCAGGCGAAGCTCCTCGCGGAGCGCCTCAAGGTTCCCGCCATTTCGACGGGCGACATCCTGCGCGCCGCGGTGAAGGACCGCACGCCGCTGGGGCTCCAGGCGCAGGCGATCATGGAAAAGGGCGAGCTCGTCTCGGACGCGCTGATCGTGTCCCTGATCCGGGATCGCGTCGCGCAGACGGACGCGCGCGGAGGATTCATCCTCGACGGCTTCCCGCGCACGCTCGAGCAGGGCCGGGCGCTCGAGACGCTGCTCCTCGAGGCGGGCGAGGGCCTTTCGGCCGCCGTCAATTTCGAGGTGCCGGAGAGCGCTCTGGTCGACCGGATGGCGGGGCGCGCCAGGGCCGAGGGCCGCGCGGACGACCGCCCGGAGACGTTCCGCGAACGCCTGCGCGTCTACCGCGAAAAGACGGAGCCGCTCCAGGCCTTCTACGCCGAGCGCGGCCTGCTCGCGGGCGTGGACGGCGTCGGCACGGTCGAGGCGGTCGCGGCGCGCGTCGACGAGGCGCTGGCCGCGGTTCGCCGCCCGGAGAACCGCGCGTGATCACGATCCGAAGCCAGGCCGAGCTGCTGAAGCTCGAAGAGGCCTCCCGCATCGTTCTCGAGACGCTCGACCTGGTCGAGAAGGCGGTCGCCCCCGGCGTGACCACCGACGAGCTCGATCGGCTGGCGGAGGCGGAGATCCGCCGGCAGGGCGCGCGCCCGGCGTTCATCGGCTACCGCGGGTATCCCAAGACGCTCTGCACCTCGATCAACGACGAGGTGGTCCACGGGATCCCGGGCAAGCGCGTGCTCCGGGAAGGCGACGTCATCGGCGTGGACTGCGGAGCGGTGTTCGCAGGGTACTTCGGCGACGCCGCGCGGACCGTGCCGGTCGGTCGCATCCCGGCCGAGACGGCCAGGCTGCTCGAGGTCACGAAGAAGGCTCTCGGCGCGGGCATCGCCGCGGCCAGGCCGGGCGCCCGGGTGTCGGACATCGGGGCGGCCGTCGAGGCCGTCGCGATCGTCCACGGCTACGGGGTGGTCCGGGATTTCGTGGGCCACGGCGTGGGGACGGCCCTCCACGAGGAGCCCCAGGTCCCCAACTACGGGCCGGCGGGGCGGGGAAGCCTGCTCAAGGCGGGCATGGTCCTCGCGATCGAGCCGATGTTCAATCTCGGCCGGGCGGAAGTTTCCGTCGATCCGGATGGTTGGACGGTGCGCACGCGCGACAAGTCCACGTCGGCTCACTTCGAGCACACGATCGCCCTCGAGCCGCACGGGGCGGTCATCCTCGGGACGGGAAGCCTGTCGGCGCTGCACGCCGCGGCGGTGGGGGCCTAGTGTCCAAGGACGAAGCGATCGAGGTCATGGCGACGGTGGTCGAGCCGTTGCCGAATGCGATGTTCAAGGTGGAGTTGGAGAACAAGCACCAGGTCCTGGCGCACATCTCGGGGAAGATGCGGAAGAACTTCATCCGCATCCTGCCCGGGGACAAGGTCCTCGTCGAGCTGTCGCCGTACGACCTGACCAGGGGCCGGATCATTTACCGGTACAAGTAGGGAGTCCCGTCGTGAAAGTTCGAGCGTCCGTCAAGAAGATTTGCGCCAAGTGCAAGATCGTGCACCGCAAGGGAGTCGTCCGGGTCATCTGCACGACGCCCAAGCACAAGCAGAGGCAGGGATGATGAGGCTGAGCCGTAGGGGCGGCCCTTGCGGCCGCCCGTCGACATCGGGCGGGGACAAGCCCCGCCCCTACGCCCAAGGGGCCGGAGAGAGATAGACCATGGCACGCATTGCTGGCGTCGATTTGCCCCTCAACAAGCGCGTCGAGATCGGGCTGACGTACATCTACGGCATCGGCCGGCCCAAGGCCAACTTCATCCTCGAGAAGGCGGACGTCCGGCCCGACACGCGGGTCAAGGACCTTTCCGAGGAGGAGGTCGTCCGGATCCGCAAGGTGATCACGGACGACGTGAAGGTCGAGGGCGATCTGCGGCGCGACATCGCCGTGGACATCAAGCGGCTGATGGACATCGGCTGCTACCGCGGGACGCGGCACCGCCGGAACCTGCCGGCCCGCGGCCAGCGCACGCACACCAACGCCCGGACCCGCAAGGGCCCGCGCAAGCAGACGATCGCCGGCAAGAAGAAGGCGACGAAGAAGTAACTCCGGTTCTTTTGAGGGCACACGAGCATGGCTGAAGCGACACCGGTTTCCGCGACTCCCGAAAAGGCGGCCAAGCCCGCCAAGGGCAAGCGCGCGCGCACGGGCAAGAAGGAGAAGAAGACGATCCCGCACGGTCTGGCGACCGTGGCGGCGTCCTTCAACAACACGATCGTCTCGATCGCCGACCAGGAGGGAAACATCCTGGCCTGGTCGTCGGCCGGACGCATCGGCTTCAAGGGCTCGCGCAAGGGCACCCCGTTCGCGGCCCAGCTCGCCGCCGCCAACTGCGCCGAGCACGCCAAGGAGCACGGCGTCCGGTCGGTGGACGTCCGCGTCACGGGGCCCGGCGCCGGCCGCGAGTCGGCCATCCGGGCGCTCCAGGCCAACGGGATCGACATCAAGTCCATCAAGGACTCGACCCCGATCCCGCACAACGGCTGCCGGCCGCGCAAGCGCCGGAGGGTGTAGGGAATACGTCCGCGTTTTGAAAGCTGACGGCCCCGCGCCGTCGCACCGTCCGTAAACCGGCTCGCCGATCCCGGCCGGGAGGAAGGACGAAAAGCACGTGAGGGGTCGAGGAGGTTTTCGTTTTTGGCCCGCTACAGCGACTCGGTTTGCCGGCTCTGCCGGCGCGAAGGCATGAAGCTGTTCCTGAAAGGGGACCGCTGTTTCAAGGACAAGTGCGCCATCGAGCGGCGCAACTACCCGCCGGGCCAGCACGGCCGGCGGCGGTCGAAGCTTCTCGGGTACGGCATCCAGCTGCGCGAGAAGCAGAAGGTCAAGCGGATCTACGGCCTGCTCGAGAGCCAGTTCCGCCTCGCGTTCGCGCGGGCGGAGCGGCGCAAGGGGATCACCGGCGCCAACCTGCTCGAGGAGCTCGAGCGCCGGCTGGACAACGTCGTGTACTCGCTCGGGTTCGCGGCGTCGCGGGCGCAGGCTCGCCAGCTCGTCCGGCACGGCCACGTGACGGTGAACGCGAAGAAGGTCTCGATCCCCTCGTATCGCGTGGGGAAGGGCCAGGTCGTGTCCATCAAGGAGAAGAGCCGGACGAACGAGCAGATCAAGGCCTCGGTCGAGACGGCGCGCGCCCGCGGCGTCCCGGCCTGGCTCGACCTGACGCCCGAGAATTTCTCCGGCGTGGTCGTCGAACTGCCGAAGCGTGAGGACATCAAACTGCCGATTCAGGAACAGCTGATCGTCGAGCTGTACTCGAAGTAAGTCGCCGACGGAGGGAGACGCATCATGACCCTTTGGAAAGGTTTCCAGAAGCCCAAGCGCCTCGAGATCGACACCGAGACGCTGACGTCCACGTACGGGAAGTTCTACGCCCAGCCCTTCGAGCGCGGCTTCGGCACGACGATCGGCAACGCGCTGCGGCGCGTGCTGCTCTCGTCGATCGAGGGCGCGGCGATCACGGCCGTCAAGATCGAGGGCGTCCTGCACGAGTTCTCGTCGCTGCCCGGCGTCGTCGAGGACGTGACGGACATCATCCTCAACCTGAAGCAGATCCCCATCAAGATGCACACGACCGAGGAGAAGATCCTCACGCTCGACGTCGAGCGCAAGGGCAAGGTGATCGCGGCCGACATGCAGGGCGACGCGACCATCGAGGTCCTCGACCCCGACGCGCCGATCGCCACCCTCTCGGAGAACGGGCGGCTCCAGATGGAGATGCGCGTCTCGACGGGCCGCGGCTACGTCTCGGCCGACAAGAACTTCGACGACGACATGGGCATCGGCTACATCCCGATCGACTCGGTCCACTCCCCGGTGCGCCGCGTCAACTACCACGTCGAGGCGGCCCGCATCGGCCAGGCGACGGACTACGACCGCCTGGTCCTCGAGGTCTGGACCAACGGCACGATCTCCCCGACGGACGCCGTGGGGCTCGCGGCGACGCTGCTGCGGGATCACCTCACGATCTTCGTCAACGCCGACCACGAGACGGCGTTCGAAGGCGCCGGCGAGGGCGAGCTGCCGGAGAACCTGGCGGAGTACCTGAACAAGTCGGTCGACGAGCTGGAGCTCTCGGTCCGCAGCGCGAACTGCCTGAAGAACGCGGGAATCCGTACGATCCGCGACCTCGTGCAGCGCACCGAGAAGGACATGCTCGAGACCAAGAATTTCGGCCGCAAGTCCTTGAACGAGATCAAGGACATCCTCCGCCCGATGGGCCTGTCCCTCGGGATGGAGCTCGAGCCGGTCGAAGCGAAGAGCGAGTAAGCCATGCAGCACAACCGGGCGGGGCGCAAGCTCCGCCGCACCACGGCGCATCGGCTGGCGATGTTCTCGAACCAGCTCGATTCGCTCATGAACCACGAACGGATCCAGACGACCCTCTCGAAGGCCAAGGAGCTCCGGCCGCTGGCCGAGAAGCTCGTCACGGCGGCGAAAAAGGACGGTCTGGCCGCTCGGCGCCACGTCTCCCGCTGGATTCCGGATCGGACGACCGTCAAGCGCGTCTTCGAGACGATCGCGCCGCGCTTCGTCGGGCGCCCGGGCGGATACACGCGCATCCTGCGCCTCGGCGCCCGCAAGGGCGACGCGGCCGAGGCGGCGATTCTCGAGTTCGTCGATTTCAAGTTCGAGGCCAAGGACCGCGCTCCGCGCAAGGAGTCGCTGTCGGATCGCGCGCGCCGGGCATCCGGCGGCCGCGTCGACACGGTCCGGAAGGGCAAGGGCGAAGGCGCGGAGGGCGAGGAGCCGCCGGAGGCCGCCCCGAAAGCGCCCCGCAAGGCGTCCGGGCCGAAGGCCGAGCGCACGAAGCCGGCCGCGAAGCCCGCTCCCAAGAAGGGGCCGTCCCGCACGGGCCCGTCCAAGCGAGGGGCATGAGGCCGACGAAGGTCGATTTCCGAGGGCGCCGCGCGTGCGGCGCCCTTCGTTTTTTCGGATGACCGGGCCGCGCCTGGATCCCCGGCGGGCGCGACTCTTCGCCGTCCTCTGGGGTCTCTTCCTGCTGACCCTCACGTCCTGGCCGTCGCCGCCCGAGGTGCCGGTCGTTTCGAGCATCCCGAACTTCGACAAGGTCGTCCACGCGACCCTCTACGGCGTCGAGGGCTTCCTCCTCTACTTCGCGATCCGCTGGAAGGGGAGACCCGACTGGCGTCGGGCGCTCGTGATCGGGGTCATCCTCGCCGTCTGGGGGACCCTCGACGAGATCCACCAGCTCTGGATCCCGGGCCGCTCGGCGGAGGTCGGCGACGCGCTCACCGACACCGTGGCGGGGTTTGGGGGAGCGCTCCTCGCGCTCCTCGGGTCGCGCCGGCGCGAGGCGCCCGGGGCTACTTCTTCTCTTCGATCCTGACGTACTTGCCGGCGGGCAGGTCGTCGACGGTCTGGACGATTCCCGACGGCCAGGTGATCGTCAGCTTGCGCACGGAGGTTTCCGCGCCCAGCCCGAAGAGCACGCGCGGGTCCGACGACGACAGGTAGCTCGAGCCGGCCAGAACGAAGCGCGTGAGGCGGCGGCCGCCCGGGGTCTCCGCGACGAGCCGCGCGCCGATTCCCTGGCGGTTGGACTTCGTGCCCGCCAGCTGGATGCCGAGCCAGTGGCCGTGGGCGCCGTCGTTGCGCAGGAGCTGGAGCGGTCCGCCCGAGTTCGAGACCGCGATGTCCGGGTCTCCGTCGTTGTCGTAGTCGGCGATCGCCGAGCCCCGCCCGACGAGCGCGCGCCGGAACGGGTCGCCGCAGCCTTTCTCGCGAAAACGGCCGTGCCCGTCGTTCCAGAGGAGCATCGGCCGCTGCGCCCGCGCTCCGCTCTTCGGGCGGTCGAAGATGTGGCCGTTGGCCACGAAGGCATCGAGGTTCCCGTCGTTGTCCGCGTCGAGGAGGTTCAGGCCGAACTTCACGAAGGGCCGCGTCGGCGGCCCGAAGCCGGAGGACACCGACAGGTCTTCGAAGACGCCGCCGCCGAGGTTGCGGTAGTACTCGTCGGTCTCGCTCTCGAAGTTGGCGACGACGATGTCGGGCAGGCCGTCCGCGTCGAGGTCGCCGGCGTCGACGCCCATGCCGCCCTGAGGCTCGCCGTCGAGGCCGAACCCCGTCCCCGAGGTCACCGTGATGTCCTCGAAACGCCCGCCGCCGAGGTTGCGGAAGAGATAGTTGAGCACCTCGTCGTTGACGATGTAGAGGTCGGGCTTGCCGTCGAGGTCGACGTCGACGAAGACAGCGCCGAGCGTCTTGCCGAGCGCCTTGCCGAGTCCGGCGGCGCGCGTCGTGTCGGTGAACGTGCCGTTGCCGTTGTTGTGGTACAGGACCGAGAGCGTCGCGTCGTAGAGGAGCGGCGGGCAGTACTCGCGAACGCCGGTCGAGGGCTCGCCGCAGAACAGGGACTTGTCGCGCGCGTCGTCGGCGTACTGTCCCACGAAGAGGTCCAGAAAGCCGTCGCCGTCGATGTCCGCCCACGCGGCGGCCGTGCCCCAGGGGGGACCCGGGACGCCGGCCTTCGCGGTCACGTCCGTGAAGGTGCCGTCGCCGTTGTTGTGGTACAGCGCGTTGCCGCGGTAGCGCGTCACGTAGAGGTCGACGAACCCGTCGTTGTCGTAGTCGGCCGCGACGGCGCCCATGCCGTAGCCGCCGTCGGTGAGGCCGGCCTTTTCGGTGACGTCCGTGAAGGTGCCGTCCCGGTTGTTGTGAAAAAGGCGGTCGCGCGCCTTCGAGAGCCGGGTCGGCGGCAGCGGTCCCGAGTCGACCACGTAGAGGTCCATCCACCCGTCGTTGTCGTAGTCGAGCCAGGCGAGCCCGGAGCCGAACACTTCCGGCAGGCGGTGCGCCGCCGTCGCGCCGGGGTCGTGCTGGAAGCGAAGGCCCGCCTTGTCGGCGACGTCGGCGAACACGGCGGGGCAGTCGGCGTCCGCGGGCGCCGGCCCGGCGAAGGCCCAGAGGAGGGCGAAGATCATGGCGGCGAGGCCTGCGATCGCGCGGCGGCCAGCAGGAGCTCGATGCGGGCGTCGTCCGGCGCGAGGGCGTGGGCCCGGTCGAGGGCCTTCTCGGCCTCGGCGTTCCGTCCCAGCCTCTGGAGCGCCAGGGCCTGTCCCGTCAGCGACTCCGGCGTCTCGTGGAGGCCCTTGAAGCGGGCCAACGCTTCCGACGCCTTCCCGGCGTAGAGGTCGGCCCAGGCCCGCGAGATCTCCGAGTCGTTCACCTGGGCGTCGGCGGCGAGCTGCCGCGCTCGCTCGTACAGGGCGCGGTGCGCCGCGAGCTCCTGGTCGGCCTCTTCCTTCTTGCCCTCGCGCTGGAGGAGGCGGCCGAGCGAATAGTGGGCCCCGGGCAGCGAGGGCGCGAGCGCGAGGGCGCGGCGATAGGCCGCTTCGGCGGCTTCGAGCTTGCCGGTGCGCTCGAGCGCCCGTCCGAGGTCGAGCTGGAAGACGGCGCTCGTCGGGCGAGCGCGGGCGGCTTTTTCGAGCGGCGGGAGCGACTCTTCCACGCGGCCTTCGGCGAGGAGCAGCCGCCCGAGGTCGTGGGCGAGATCGGGGTCGCTCGGGAACGCCGCGGTGCCGGCCTCGAGCGTGTCCAGGGCCCGTCCCGTCTGGCCCGCGCGGACCTGCACCTGGCCGAGCAGGGCGAACGTCGCGGCGTCGAGCGCCGCCAGGGCGCGCGAAGCCTCGAGCGCTTTCATCGCGTCCTCGAAGCGTTCCTGCTCCGCGAGCGCGCGGCCGAACCGCCGGAGCAGGTCCGCGTCCGAGGGGAAGTCCCGGGTCGCCTTCGTCATGACGTCGTTGCCGTCGGCGGTCTTCTGCGTGCGCCAGAGAAATTCGGCGAGCTCTGCCCTCAGGCGCGGGTCGTTCGGCGCCAGGGCGATGAGCTTGCGATAGGTGTCGGCGGTGCGCGGGTCTTCCGCCGCCGCGTACGCCGCCGCCAGGGCCGCGAGCGGGCGTGCCTGGTCGGGCTTCAGGGCCAGCGTCTGCTCGTACTGGCGGGCGGCCTCGAGCGTCTTGCCGTCGGCCGAGAGCGCGAGCCCGTAGATGAAATGCGCTTCGGGGCTGTTCGGCCCGAACGCCGCGGCAAGACGCCCTTCGGCGACCGCGTCCTTCACCTTGCGCTGCGGCAGAAGCGCGAGCGCGAGGTTGCCGTGGGCGCGGGCCGACGACGGGTCGGCCTCGACGGCCCGGCGCAGCTCGACTTCGGCCTTCGCGTATTGGCGCTGCTGGAGCAGTTTCTCGCCGAGCTCCAGAGGAGTCGGTGCGGTCTCCGGCGCCGCCCGATGGAAGATCGTCAGGAAGAGGGCCGCGAGGAAGGGCACGAGCGCATTCTATTCAGGAGCGATCCGGGGGGGCGGGGAGAAGGGGCGCGGTGAAGAGCTCCGGACCGGAAACGCGGCCTCGCGAAGGGGATTCTTCGGGCTCGATCTTTTTAGGCGGCGTTCTCCCGCCGCGTGCGCTCGGGATGACGGCACGCGCGGGGCGCGCCGTCACTTCTTGAAGAAGCCTCCGCCGCCTCCGCCCTGGCCCGCGGCGGCGCGGCCGCCGCCTTCGGCGAGCACGAGGCGCTGGTTGAGCTCCTTGATGCGCTCGTTCAGCTGGCCGATCTTCTGCTGGGTTTCCCGGCTCACGCGCTCGGCGTCGGCCTTCAAGCGCGCGTTCTCGTTCTCCATGTCGGTCAGGACCTGGTCGCGGCCCTCGATGACCCGCTTCTGGTCGCGCAGCTCCATCATGAACTTGTTGGTTTCCTCGTCCTTCTCGGCGAGGCGGAGCTTCCACTTCTCTTCCTGCTCCTCGTAGAGGCGCTTGATCTCGAGAAGCTGGGTGATCTGCGAAAAATCGCTGTCGGATGCCATGAGGCCTCCTCGCTGGTTCTCCTCGATCTGGGGGAAGAGCTTGCGGAGCTTGAGCGACAGGTCCTCGGGATCGGTCGCGAGCTCCATCGCCTTGGCGTAGGTGATGCGGCGGTTGACCAGCAGCGCGATGAGCGACTGGTTCATCGACTGCATCTTGTAGTAGTTGACCGAGTTCTCGATCTCCTCGTGGATCTCTTTCACCTCGCCCGAGAGGATGTGCTTGGCGATCTTCGGCGAGTTGATCATGATCTCGACGACCGGCGCTCGGCCGGAGCCGTCCGACGTCTCGATGAGGCTCATCGAGCAGATCGCCTGGAGCACGATCGACAGCTGGGAGCGCACCTGCGCCTGCTGCTCCTGCGGGCAGGAGTCGATGATGCGGTCGATCGACTGGGCGGCGCTGTTGGTGTGGAGCGTCGAGAAGACGAGATGGCCGGTTTCCGCGGCCGTGATCGCCGTCTGCATGGTCATCCAGTCGCGCATTTCGCCGACCATGATGACGTCGGGGTCCTGCCGGAACATGTTCTTCAACGCCTCGTTGAAGCTCGGCGAGTCGGTCGAGACCTCGCGCTGCGAGACGGCGGCCTTGCCGTCGGCAAAGAGGAACTCGATGGGGTCCTCGATCGTGACGATGTGGACCGGGCGCTTCTCGATGACCGAGCGCATGATGCCCGCGAGCGTCGTGGACTTGCCCGAGCCGGTCGGTCCCGTGATGAGAACCAGGCCCTTCTGCAAGTGGACGAAGCTTTCGAGCACCTCCGGGAGGTTCAGCTCGGCGATCGTCGGGAGCTTGAACGGGATCCGGCGGAAGACGGCGGCGTAGGACCCTCGCTGAACGAAAATGTTGCACCGGAAGCGCGCAACGCCCGTCAGGCCGTAGCCCACGTCGACCGACTGGTGCGCTTCGAGCCGCTCCTTCTGGGCCGGCGTCAGGATCGAGAGGAGCATCTCCTCGAGGTCCTTGGGCTGAAGGGCGTCGGCGTTGAGCGGAATGAGCCGCCCCTTGATGCGCAGCAGCGGCGGCCTCATGGGCTTCAAGTGGAGGTCCGATGCCTCCTTCTTGGCCATGAATTTCAGGAGTTCAGAAAGGGTCAATGTCCAACGATTATAGCCGGTTACGGCCGTTCCGGAACCTGTCCGGTCAGCCAGTTCCGGGCTTCGCGCCGCGTGCGCGCCTCTCCCATCGCGGCGGCAACGCGCACGGCCGAGAGGAGCTCGCCGACCCGCGGTCCCGGCGCCAGGCCGAGCCAGCGGACGACGTCGCCGCCCGACACCCGCAGCCGCGGCCTCGGCCGCCGGGCCAGCCGCCGGAGCGTTGCCGCCCGGCGGCGATCGGACGGGCCGAGCCGGGAAAGAAGCGCCGTCGCGTCGTCGAAGAGGCCGTCTTCTTCCGCTTCGAGGATCCACGCGAAGGCGGACCGCCGCGCGTGAAGTCCGCGCGAAGGCAACCGCCGCGACGCGAGGACGAGCCCGCAGAGCGCCGCCGCTTCACGCGCCTCTTCGCGAGCCCACCGGCGCCCGTGGAGCCACGCGCGCGCGCCCGCGGCGTCGTGGCCGAGGCAAAGCGCGAGGAGGGCGAGGCGCATGCGCCGCCGCCGTGTCGGGGAGCGCCGCGAGACCGCGGGAGCGTCGAGCGCGGCGAGCGACCGCGCGAGAGCCGCGGCCCGGGCGGCCGTCATGTCCCGGCCGAGGGCGGTCCCGAGAATACGCGCCCGGGCCGCCCAGGCAAGCGACGGGCCCGCGCGGGGGCTTCCGAGAAGGCGCGCCAGCTCGTTGCCGACGCGCTCGGGCGCGGCGGCGGCGAAGAGCCCGGCCGCGGCACGCGAGGCCGCGAGAACGCCCGCGTCGGGGACGAGGCCGTGCGTGGCGAGAAAGCGCGCCGCGCGCAGGATCCGGAGCGGGTCCTCCGCCAGGTTCCCGGGGCGCACGCAGGACAGCCGGCGGCGCGCGGCGTCTCGGAGTCCGCCGAATGGATCCACCACGGCGCCCGAAGACACGTCGAGCGCCACCGCGTTGGCCGTGAAGTCGCGGCGCGCGAGATCCGCGTCGAGGGAACCGGCCTCGAGCTCGGCCAGGTCGAGGGGCCGGCGTCCGGCGACCCGATAGACACGGGGCCCGGGGCGGTCGCGCGAGAGAAAGACCGCGCGTCCGAGCCCGCCGCGCTCGAGGTCCGCCGCGAGCCCCCCGGCGTCGTGCGACACGGCGACGTCGATCTCCGGAGAGGCGATGCCGAGGACGGCGTCGCGCAGGGCGCCGCCGACGATCCAGGCCGCGATGCCGCGGCGCCGCGCCGCACGCGCGAGCGCGACGATTTCGGGCCGCCGCCGGAGGGCGCGCAGGCGCTCGGCGCTCTTTCGCTGGCTCGTCACGGTGCTCCGGTCTACAATTTCGAGGATGCCATCCGACCGTCCCGTTGTCACGCCGGAGGTGGTGCGCAAGGTGGGTGAGCTTTCCCGCCTGCGCGTCCCGGAGGAGGAGCTCGGCCGCTGGGCGGGCCAGCTCTCGCGGATCGTCGGCTACATCGACCAGCTCGCGGCGATCCCGGAGGAGGCTTTCGGGACGGCTCCTGCTTCGGCCGCGACCCCGCTCCGGGCGGACGTCCCGCGCCCCGGGTTCGGCGAGGAAGGGCTGGCGGAGAACGCCCCCCGCCGCCTCCACGGGTACGGCGTCGTGCCGCGCGTGGTCGGCCCGGGAAGCTGACCGGATGAGGCTCTCGGGCCCGCGGGGCCTCGTGGGGAGGCGCCCGTGAAGGCGGCTGCGGGCGTCGTCGAGACCGCCGACGCGGTCGGTTCGGGCCGCCAGTCGGCCGTCCGAGCCGTCGAGGACGCGCTCGAGCGGATCGGCGCCGCCGAGAGCCGGGTCCGGGCCTTTCTGGAGGTGACCGGCGACCTCGCCCTCGAGGAGGCGCGGGCCGTGGACGCGCGCGTGCGCGCGGGGGAGCGGCTGCCGCTCGCGGGCGTCACTCTGGCCGTGAAGGACAACATCTGGGTGGCGGGCCGCCGGACGACCTGCGCGTCGAAGATCCTGACGGGCTTCCGGCCGCCCGGCGACTCGACCGTCGCCGCGCGGCTGCGTCGGGCGGGCGCCGTGTTTCTCGGGCGCGCGAACATGGACGAGTTCGCGATGGGCTCCTCGACGGAAAACAGCGCGAGCCACGTGACGCGCAACCCGTGGGACCTGGACCGGGTTCCGGGCGGCTCTTCGGGCGGCAGCGCCGCGGCGGTCGCGGCGCGCTTCGTTTCGGGCGGCTTCGGCTCGGACACCGGCGGGTCGATCCGTCAGCCGGCGGCCTGCTGCGGCGTGGTCGGATTCAAGCCCACCTACGGCCGCGTGTCGCGCTACGGGCTCGTGGCGTTTGCGTCGTCGCTCGACCAGATCGGACCGCTCACCCGTTCCGTCGCGGACGCGGCGCGTCTCTACCGCGTCGTCGCGGGCTCCGACCCGCTCGATTCGACGACGGCCGAGCGCGCCGTGGGCGATCCGGAGGCGGCGCTCGGGCGCGGTGTCGCGGGGATGCGGGTGGGGTTCCTGGAGGAGGCCGACATCGAGGGGCTCGATCCGGAGGTCGCCGAGGACCTCGAGAACGCCCGCCGCCTCTATCGCGACGCCGGCGCGGAGATCGTTTCCGTCTCCGTCCCGCGGGCGACGGCGGCGATCGCCATCTACTACGTCGTCGCCAGCGCCGAGGCCTCCTCCAACCTCGCCCGTTTCGACGGCGTCCGCTACGGCCCCCGCGCGAGCGATGCCGACCTCCGGGCCGTCTATGTCGAGAGCCGCACGGCGGGGTTCGGCCCGGAGGTGAAGCGGCGAATCCTGCTCGGCACCTTCGCCCTCGCCTCCGGGTACTACGAGGCCTACTACGGCCGGGCAATGCGGGTGAGGCGTCTGCTCTCGGACGATTTCGACCGCGCCTTCGCCGCGGCCGACGTGATCGTGTGCCCGTCGATCCCGACGCCGGCGTTCCGGGTCGGCGAGAAGACCGACGACCCCCTGACGATGTATCTGTCCGACGTCTTCACCGTGCCGGCCTCGCTCTCCGGTCTGCCCGCGATCTCCGTGCCCTCCGGCCTGACGCGCGGCGGTCTTCCGCTCGGGATCCAGGTCCTCGGCCCGCGCTTCGGCGAGGAAGCGGTGTTCGCCGCCGCCCGCGCGTTCGAGGCGGCGGCGGGCTTTCCGACCGCCATCCCGCCGGCGGCGGAGTAGCCGGGTGCGGGCCCGGGTGGCCGCGGCCGCGCTGCTCGCCGCGGCGGCGCTGTCGGGCGCGCCGCGCGAGAAGTCGGTCGAGATTTCGCCCGAGCTCCGCGTCACGCTGCAGCCGGGCGACGAGATCGTCCTGCTCGCCCGGCCGCTGCCCCGCGAGACCCTCGACGCGTTCGTGCGCCGGCTGACGGACGATCCGAAGACCAAGAAGCAGATCCGCGCTCTCAATGGCGGTCTGCCCAGGCTCAAGGCGGGGCGCTTCGTCACGGTGCCGTACCGCCTCCTCTCCGGGGCCTACAAGAAGATGGCGATCGAGGCGCTGTTCCCGGCCGACCGGGCGACGCCGGCGGGTTGGGAGCATCGCGTGACCGCGCCCGGCGGCAAGCCCGAGAGCCTGTGGCGGATCGCGGAGTGGTTTACGGGCGACGGGGCGCGGTATCGCGACATCCGCCACACCGGCGCGATTGCCTCGCTCGAAACGCGCGAGGGGCAGGTCGTCGTGATTCCGGAGAAGTTCCTCACCCCCTCGTTTCGGGAAGCCGTGGCCGCCGCCGCGCCCGCCCCCGAAACGGAGGCGCCGCGCCTGGAGTACGGAGAGGACGAGCGGGGCAAGTACGCGCTCTACCGGCTCAAGAAGGGAGAGGCGCTCTACTCGGCCGTCGTCGTCCGGTTCACGGGCCGGCTCCACGCCGAGGACGTCAACGCCAAGGCCGCCGAGATCGCCGCGCGCAACGGCATCACGGACGTCCACGCGATGCCGGTCGGCTTTCCCGTCAAGATCCCGGTCGAGGACCTCTCGCCCGAGTTCCGGCCGCCCGGTGATCCCGAGCGGGTCGAAGAGGAGAAGACCCGCCTCGAGACGGCGCAGTTCGCCAACAAGGTCCGGAGCGCGGACCTGACCGGCGTGACCGTCGTGCTCGACGCGGGACACGGGGGTCGGGACACCGGCGCGATCGTGGATGGCCTCGAAGAGGCCGCCTACGTCTACGACGTCGCGTGCCGCGTCGAGCGGCTCCTCCGGTCCCGGACGAAGGCGCGCGTCGTGCCGACGGTCGGCCGAGACACTCCCTGCGCGAAACCGGGCGCCGAAACCGTCGGCGACTCGCGCAGCGCGCGGGTGCTGACGACGCCCCCGTACGCGATCGAGGACGCGGCGGTCGGCGTCAACTTCCGCTGGTACCTGGCCAACTCGATCTACAAGAACGTCCGAAAGTACGGCGGCCAGGAGGACCGCACGGTCTTCCTGTCCCTCCACGCCGACTCCCTCCACCCGGCGGTCCGCGGAACCATGGTCTACGTCCCGGGCGAGAAGTTCCTGAACGACTCGTACGGCAAGACGGGCGAGCCGTACGAATCCCGCAAGGAAGTTCGCGAGGCGCCGCGCGTCTCGTTCTCGCGCAAGGACAAGGTCGAGGCCGAGGGCGTCTCGCGCGACCTGGCCGAGCACATCGTCGCGTCGTTCCGCGCGGCCGACCTGCCGCTGCACGCCTTCGAGCCCGTCCGCCGCAACGTCATCCGCGGCGGGCGCGAGTGGGTCCCGGCGATCCTCCGCTACAACCGGATTCCGGCACGCGTGCTGGTCGAGATCTGCAACCTCAACAACCCGGAAGACCGCCGGCTGCTGCGCACGCGGGCCTACCGCGAGAACGTCGCCGAAGCCCTGGTCGCGGCGCTCGTCGACTTCTACGGCGGCAGCGTTCCGGCCGCGGCGACGGGCACGTCGACGGCCGGGACGAGTCCCTAGGATCTCGGGACGGGAGGCGCGGGTCGTCCGGGGCGGCGCGCCGCACGTATACTGCGCCTCGTTTCGGAGGAGGCGAGCGATGCGGTGGAAGGCCTGGATTCTGGCGGCGCTGACTCTCGCCGCGGCCGGCGGCGCGATGGGGCAGGACTGGCGCGGCGGCCGCGCGCGGGTCGAAGGCACGGTCAAGAACGCGAAAGGCGAGCCCATCGCGGGCTGCAAGGTCATGCTCCGCTGGGGCCGAAGCAGCCACGGCGGCCCTGACCTCACGACCGATGCGCAGGGGCGCTTCGCGATCTTCGGCCTCGCGGGAGGTCCGTGGGACGTCGACTTCGAAGCGGCCGGCTACGTGACGAAGAAGATCAACGTCGCGCTCCAGGAAAGCGGACGCAACCCGTCGGTCGACGTGCAGCTCGAGGCGGCCCAGGCCCCGGCGGCGCCGCCGCCGGCCGTGACGCCGCAGACTCTCGTCGGCGGCAAGAAGGTTTCGAAGGAGACCGCGGACGCGATCGAAGCCGGCAACGCGGCGATGGCCGCCAGGAACTGGGCCGGCGCGCGGGAGAACTACGAGAAGGCCGTGGCCGAGCTTCCGGACAACGTCCCGCTGCTCGAGCGGGTGGCCGCGACGTATCTCGCGGAAGGGAAGGCCGACGACGCCCTGACGTGGGCGCAGCGCGCCGCCGACAAGGACCCCAACGAGTACGGCGCGTGGCGGATGGTCGCCCAGATCCAGCTGCAGAAGGGCAACCTCGAGGCCGGGCAGGCGGCGCTCGACAAGGTGCCGCCCGACAAGATCTCGGACCCCCAGCCGTACCTGAACGTCGGCATCCTGCTCCTGAACAAGAAGAAGCCGGCCGAAGCGGTCGCCGCCTTCGACAAGGCGCTCGCCGTGAAGCCGGATCTGCCCGACGCGTACTATTACCGCGGCCTCGCCCGGATGCAGATGAAGAAGAACGCCGAGGCGAAGGCCGACCTGCAGAAGGCCCTCGAGCTCGCGCCGGACGGGCCCGACGCGAAGGACATCAAGGACCTGCTGAAGACCCTGTCGTAGCCCGCCGCGCGGGGGATAATGGGCGGCAAGGCGGCTGCCCATGAGAGCCCGTGCCTTCCTCGCGCTGCTCCTGCTGTCGAGCGCCGGCATCCTGCCGGCGCAGGAGACGGGAGCGGTGCGGGAATCGGCGGAGGTTTCGCTCGTCGAAGTGCCCGTGCGCGTGCTCGGCCGCGACGGCCAGCCGGTGCGCGGCCTCACCGCGGAGGCGTTCACGCTCGAGGACGACGGCCGCCGGCAGGCGATCGTCGGCTTCGACGCGATCGTCCTCGCCAACAACGTCTTCGGCG
>Ga0335071_10000917_pt1 | contig 31732 bp, 25 predicted proteins | sample Lox_Sample_15_FD_206724 | JGI IMG/M metagenome (GOLD analysis project Ga0335071, IMG submission 206724) | Soil microbial communities from Loxahatchee National Wildlife Refuge, Florida, United States - Lox_Sample_1.5 | ecosystem: Environmental > Terrestrial > Soil > Wetlands | place: USA...
GAGAATAAAAATAATCCGGTGAGATTTTCACCGGATGAACTTAAAGAGATTCTCTTTATGAGACTTTGATCTTATTCGAGACTGCCAACCGTTTTTTCAACTTCCTCGAGTATCTCGCACGATTTTACCAGGTCCTTCATTTTTGTATGATCGGGGTACAATGGACGGTCAATATCAAGAAAATTCACATGCTTTCTTATCACATCCTTGGCTTTCTGAACACCTGTTCCGAATTTGTATTCCTCTTTTCTGAAATCGAGGGCCTGGGCAGCTGCCATGAACTCGATTCCCAGCACACCATAAGCACAATCGAGTATCTGGTTATTCTTGATGGCTGTATTCATTCCCATCGACACAAAATCCTCCTGGTCGGCTGCAGCAGGGATGGACTGGATTGAAGCAGGCATAGAGAGAATACGCTGTTCCACGATTAGCATATCCGCCGTATACTGGCTTAGCATCAGCCCCGAGAACATACCTGCACCTTTTGTCAGGAAGTCGGGCAGACCAACACTCAGGGCCGGGTTATTGAGCCTGTTCATCCTTCTTTCTGAAAGGACCGAGACCATTGTAATACAGGCACCCGCCATGTCCATGGGAACCGAGACAGGCGATCCCTGGAAATTGGCACCTGATAACTGGATGTTCTTACCGGGAAAGAAAATCGGGTTGTCGCCGACCCCGTTCAGTTCGATCTCGACCTGGCTTCTAGCGTATGCCAGCATATCGTGGGCAGCCCCGATAACCTGGGGTGTAGAACGCATCGAATAGGCGTCCTGAACCTTGCTTTTTACCTTTCCTTCTTTCAGGTCACCCCCTGATACACATTTATTTATCGAATTTGCACTTCTCACCGCACCTTTGAATCCTCTTACCTCGTGGAGCAGCGGGGTGTACGGTTTCATGTTAGCCTTAAGAGCTTCGAGCGACATGGCTGCCGCTATCTCCGCCTGTTTAAGCCACCTGCAGGCATCATACAGCCACAGCGCACTCATTGCAGTTAACATATTCGATCCGTTGATTGCAGCCAGGCCGTCGCGTGCCTGCAGGCCCGGCACAGTAATGCCTGCCGCATTCATTGCTTCAGAACCGGGGAGAAGTTCTCCCTTGTAGTAAGCTTTCCCTTCACCAAGAAGGAGCAGTGCTATCTGCGACATAGGGGCAAGGTCGCCCGAAGCACCTACAGATCCTTTCTGGCACACGAAGGGTGTAACCCCCCTGTTAAGCATCTCAACGAGGGTCAGGGTGATTTCAATCCTGTTGCCGGAGTTCCCGTGGGCATGAACGTTTATCCTGCCCAGCATGGATGCTCTTACGATTTCGACAGGTGCAGGGTCGCCAATTCCTGCCGCATGATTATAAACAAGGTACTTCTGAAAATCCATTATCTGGTCATCATTCAGCACCACTTCTGAGAACTCCCCGATGCCGGTATTGACACCGTACATTATTTCGTGGGCAACAACTTTCTTCTCAAGCATCGCCCTGCATTCATTTATTCTTTTTACAGCATCGGGATGCAGTTCAACTTTCTGCCCATGTCGGGCAACGTTAACAACATCCTCAATTTTTAAATCTGATCCTGTTATAATAAGAGTATTCATTTTGATTGATTTTAATATTTTAACTAATTTGATAATCCATACCTTACATTCAATCCTTAGCTTTTTCTTCGATTTTAAATTTTTGACCACCTTTGCAGTTTCCCGCCAGGGGGCAACGATTTTTCCACCTGCTCCTGTGGGGGAAGGTCAGACCCGACAAAATTGTCGGGGCTGGAAGGGGGTGATTTATATGAAAGAGCATTTTATGGAGAACAGCTGAGGCCAACATGGATTTCTCAGAAATATCCAATCGGTTAAAAAATAGTCGCTTATTCTGGGTGAATGATTGGATGGGATTTTGGATAAACTACCAGGAATAAATTAACGTCGACTTCTGGTCAGCAGAGACCTGAGCGGTTTATTTTGATCTTATATTCCAGTAACCAGTTGTATTCCATGTTGGTATTTGAATGAATCAAATGTATGCATATAAAAAATAAACTGCAATGAGATTGTATATGGAATTATCACCCACGGGAAATATCATCTTTACTTTATATTTGATATACATCACTTAAACTGATAAATTTCATTATTTAAGCCGCATCTTATTGCCACATTTCACCTAAGATTGATATTTTTATAGTAGAAATTCCAATATTTTACACCAGTATGAGTACAACACTCGGGAAACTTGCTGCCTGTGTGGAAGCCGGGAAGCTTAACAGGACTTCACCTTACCCTCCTTCGATGAAGGATATGGATGGTGCCGATGAACTGACACGGATGGCTCTCGAGGAAGGCATACCTCCTTCGGAAATCCTTGAGTCGGCATTGATTCCTGCCATGACGGTTATCGGAAACAGGTTCAGCAGGCAGGAGATATTTGTCCCGCAGATGTTGATGTCGGCCCGCGCCATGAGCTGTTCGATGGTACACCTGAAGCCATATTTTGTCTCCGGTGAGGCTAAAAGAAAAGGTACTGTTATAATCGGTACGGTGCTCGGGGACCTCCACGATATTGGTAAAAACCTGGTGGCAATGATGATCGAGGGAGGAGGCTGGGAAGTGATTGATCTTGGTGTCGATGCCGGACCTGACAGGTTTCTGAAATCTCTTGGGGAACACCCCGGGGCAGCTATCGGCCTGTCGGCTATGCTTACGACCACGATGGAGAATATGAAGCTAATTGTCGAAAAGGTAAGGGAGAGCTGCCCGGCAACAAAAATAATGGTCGGGGGGGCACCTGTCAACAGAGATTTCTGCAACCTTATCGGTGCAGACTTTTATTCACCCGATCCGCAGGGAGCTGTAAATTATCTTAATTCGATTCAGTAAATTCTTTCCGAATGTCACTATTCACCCCGGCACGCAGATGGCAACCACCATTTTATCCCTTTAAAAGGGAGAAATTCCCGGGGAGGCTGCTGGCCGGTACCGAACGGGTTATAAAGGGACCTTTGTTCGGATGCAGGATGTGTGGCAACTGCCTGCTCCAGGAGACTGCTTTCATTTGCCCGATGGAATGTCCGAAAGGCATCAGGAACGGCCCATGCGGTGGTTCATCGGCCGAACATTGCTATGTCGACAACACAAGAAAATGTATCTGGTACTGTATTTATGAAAGATCGTTCAGGATGGGCCGCGAGGAGAAGCTTCTCGAGGTACTCCCTCCGGTTGACTGGGATAAGGCAGGTACTGAAACCTGGGCAGACGTGGTATCGCAGGTGAGAAAAACAGGCACGGGAAAGTTTATTAAGGGCCGTTTTACCCTCGACAGGATGAGAAGAATGGAAAGCTGGGAGAATGTTTTCCGACCTGTCAGGCAGCCCGTATGGTGGGATGGAGATTCCTCGTTTCATCCTCCAGTTTCAGCAGGGCCGGTATCTTCGCTTGAAATGAAGCTGAAAAGCGGAGAGTTTGTATTTACAACCGAAATTTTACCGCCCCTTCATTCCGATACTGACCGGCTGAGAAAGAATATCACGATCGTCAGACCGCATGTTACAGCTGTCAATTTCACAGATAACTCATCCGCCGTACCAAGGATGTCGGGCATGGCTTGCTGTAAAATCGCAGCAGAAATGGGAACAGAACCTGTATTCCAGCTTACTGCAAGGGATAATAACAGGTACGCGTTCCAGTCGAAGGTTATCGGGGCCAATGCAATGGGCATTAACAATATCCTGTGCATTACGGGCGACAGTCCAGTTACCGGTTCAGCACCTGAAGCAAATATGAATGTCCTCGACCTCGATTCGGTTCAGATGATTTGGATACTCAGGAGAATGAGAGATGAAAAAATATGGCTGGACGGAAGGGAGATCAAATTCCCGCCGAAAGTCTTTATCGGGGCAGCCGCCTCACCCTTTGCATCACGACCAGAATTCCAGGCTGTCCGCGAACAGAAGAAAGTCAATGCCGGCGCCCAGTTCCTCCAGACCAACGTCGTTTTTGAAAGCGACGGACTCGAGGCCTGGATGGAGCAACTCTATAAAAGGAATATCCTCGACAAAGTTTTTATCCTGGTTGGAGTAACCCCGATCAGGAGCCTGAAGATGGCTCTTCACCTTAAGCACGAAGTCCCGGGAATAGTACTGTCCGACCAGATACTTAAAAGGATCGAAAAAGCCGGGGACTCGGCACAGGAGGAAGGGATTGCCATTTCCATAGAGTTTATTCAAAAAGTCAGGAAAATGAGCGGGATTAACGGCATTCACCTCATGACCCTTGGCTGTGAAAGCAGTATAGAAAGAATAATCGGGGAGACACAGACCAGCTGACCCGGTACATCCGAAGCAATATGCCTGAAAGAGTAAAACTTGATTTTGAGTTCAGCGATCTTAATTTAAATGCAGTGCAGATCGGCCGGCTCATCGATTATGACAAAAGCGGCGGCAGGGATATAATCGGAGGGATCATAGAAGATTCAATGAATGAGGCGGCCGGTCTCTGCGACATAAAGGCTGAATTTGCCATACATGATAAAATCCTGATCGGGAAAGGGGTCCCTTCTGTGAGGATCGGTGATGTTGTTTTAGATACCGGCAAGATAATCCCGGGCCAGCTTAATAATTCGGAATCAATTGCAGTTTTCATCTGTACAGCAGGCGGACAAATCGGCGAATACTCGCGGCAGCTTATGGCTGAAAAGGACTTCCTGAAAGGATATATACTCGATATTATCGGGAGCCAGGCAGCCGACATCGCAGCTGACCTGATGCAGGCACATCTGAATGATCTGGCTGCAGCCAGGGGACTGAAAACAACGAACCGGTACAGCCCTGGTTATTGCGGCTGGCAGGTATCGGAACAGCAGAAGCTTTTCAGCCTTATTCCCGGGAATTATTGCGGGGTTGTGTTGAACAACTCATCCCTCATGTATCCGGTAAAATCGGTCAGTGGAATTATCGGCATTGGGAGAAATGTGAAATTCAATATGTACACCTGCGACCTTTGTGACCAGGAGAATTGCATCTACAGAAATTACAAAATCAATCAGCAGGAAAATGCAGGAGGCTAGATTCAATATAAGGTTCCTTCTCGGAGTATCACTCATAGCAGCAATGGGTGGACTTCTATTCGGGTATGATTTTGTAGTGATAGGAGGGGCCAAACCATTCTATGAGCCTTTCTTCGGCATTACGGGGAAACCGGTTTTGCAAGGCTGGGTGATGAGCTGCGCCCTTGCAGGGTGCCTCGCCGGTGCCGCTTTTTCGGGCAGGCTGAGTGACAGGTACGGGAGGAAAAAGCTGCTGCTTGTATCAGCAGTGCTTTTTATTGCAGCATCGGCCGGGACAGGTGCTTCATCATCCCTGGGCCTCTTTATAATATTCAGGATCATGGGGGGCGTGGGTATAGGCATAGCTTCCAATATTTCACCTCTTTATATCGCGGAAATAACCCCTGCCGGCCTTCGTGGCAGATTTGTCTCAGTTAACCAGCTGACAATTGTTATAGGCATTCTCCTTGCACAGCTGATTAACTGGCGGATTGCCGATCCTGTTCCTTCCGGCTATTCAGCAGCGGATATCATGAATTCCTGGAACGGGCAGGAGGGATGGAGGTATATGTTCTGGGCATGCGGCATACCAGCACTGCTGTTTTTTATCCTCTCATGGTTCGTTCCCGAGAGTCCAAGGTGGCTCGCCCGTGACGATAAAAACACCGGCCGGATACTTTCCATACTTGGAAGGGCCGGGGGTAATACCTACGCGGCTGAGGAATTGAGATCAATTAAAGCCACTGTCGGGGGCGCAGGTTACGGTCTTAGCAGGGGATGGTGGAAAGGTAAAAGCCTTTCAGCGATTCTATTGCTTGGGGTCATTCTCGCAGTACTGCAACAGTGGTGCGGGATAAATGTCATCTTCAATTATGCCCAGGAAATTTTCTCAGGTGCAGGCTACGGGGTTTCGGATATACTTTTCAATATTGTTATAACAGGCAGCGTGAACCTTCTTTTCACGTTTGTTGGTATGTTCACAGTCGATCGTCTCGGCCGTAAAGCCCTGATGCTTATGGGTTCCGGCGGGCTGGCTGCAATTTTCACAATTGTCGGGATGATGTATTTTCTTCATGTTAAAGGCATTGCACTTCTTGTTATGGTTGTGATGGCAATTGCCTGCTATTCAATGTCGCTGGCCCCTGTGACATGGGTAATTCTCTCCGAATTATTTCCAAACAGGATAAGGGGTGCCGCGATGTCGGTGGCGACATTCGCACTCTGGGCCGCATGTTTTGTACTGACCTATACCTTTCCTATCCTGAATACCTTCCTGAAAGCATCCGGAACTTTCATGCTTTACGCTATGATATCACTCTCCGGGTTTTTCTATATCCTGTTCCGGTTACCGGAGACAAAAGGAAAGTCGCTCGAATTAATTGAAAGTGAGTTAATCAGATAATATATGAAAAAGCTATTTCTCCTTTTTCTTATTGTGTCAGGGTGCACCTCAGGCAGCCTGATGACGAGGGAAATGCTGTCGATTTCGGGAGTCTGGAAATTCAGGATAGATTCCCTTGATGCAGGATTAAGGGAAAAGTGGTATAACGCCGACTTCACCGATTCTGTCAGGCTGCCCGGTTCGATGGCAGAAAACGGGAAAGGACATGAGGTAACTGTCAGTACTCAATGGACGGGAGAAATTGTTGACAGGTCCTATTTCACGGAGAAAAAATATGAAAAGTACCGCCAGACAGGAAATATAAAAATCCCATTCTGGCTGAAACCGGTAAAGTATTACAAGGGTGTGGCCTGGTACTCCAGGTATGTAGAAATTGATTCAACCGACCGGAACAAAAGATATATCCTGTTTCTTGAAAGATGCCACTGGCAATCCAGGGTATTTGTGAATGGCTCAGATGCAGGCACCAGGATCAGCTTGTCGACACCTCACGAATACGATATAACGGCTCTGCTTAAAGCAGGGAGGAACAGGATAAGCATCAGGATTGACAACAGCATCCTCATACCGGTCGGGGTTAATTCACACAGCATCAGCGATCATACCCAGACAAACTGGAACGGCATAATTGGAGAGATAAGTTTAAGGATGATACCACGCCTGAACATCAGCGATGTAAACATCTATCCCAGGCTTGCGGACATGACCGCTGAAGTGCGTATCAGGATTGAGAACAACGGCCCGCGCTATACCGGATCGGTTGAATGCCGGGCAGGCAACGGGACCGTTGAAAAATACAGGGCTGTCTTCGACAGCGGCGCCACAATTGTGAAAGTCAGGTGTCATGTGCCATCGGAGGGAGGGACATGGAACGAATTTAACCCTTCCCTTGCTGAAATAAAAGCTTCAATTAAAGATGCAAAGGGCAAACTGATCGATCTGAAAGCCGTACGGTTTGGAATGAGGGAATTCAAAGCTGCCGGAACACGGTTTGAAGTAAACGGAGTACCAGTCTTTCTGAGGGGAACAACCGAATGCTGTGTTTTTCCGCTTACCGGCTACCCGCCTGCCGATACAGCCTCGTGGATGCGGATATTCAGGATTTGTAAAGCGTACGGTTTGAATCACATGAGGTTCCATTCATATTGTCCGCCCGAAGCGGCGTTTGATGCTGCCGACAGGCTTGGGTTCTACCTTCATGTAGAGTGTGCATCGTGGGCAAATTCGGGAACCAGTATCGGAGACAGCAGCTCTGTCGACAGGTTTATTTATGATGAGAGCGACAGGATAGTAAAATACTATGGCAATCACCCGTCTTTTTGCATGCTTGCCTACGGGAACGAGCCGGCAGGGAAAAACCAGGAGAAATACCTTGGGGATCTTATCAGATACTGGAAATCGGCGGATAACAGGAGGGTATATACATCAGGGGCAGGATGGCCCGTAATACCCGAGAATGATTATAATCTTACGGCTGAGCCAAGAATTCAGCACTGGGGAGAGGGCCTGAAGAGCAGGATAAACAATGAACCGGTCAGTACCGATTTCGATTTCCGCAACTATGTTTCCAAATTCAAGGTCCCGGTGGTGGGGCACGAGATAGGGCAATGGTGCGTTTATCCCGATTTTTCGGAGATTGAAAGGTACAAGGGTATGCTGAAACCTACTAACCTCGAGATTTTCAGGGAGACCCTGGTGCAGAACGGGCTGGGAGACAAGGCTGCCGATTTTCTGAAAGCATCGGGAAAGCTGCAGGTTCTTTGCTACAAGGCTGATATTGAAGCCGCTTTGAGAACACCGGGGTTCGCTGGTTTCGAGATGCTGCAGCTCCACGACTTCCCGGGCCAGGGAACTGCACTGGTGGGAATACTGAACCCATTCTTTGAATCAAAAGGTTATGTTACTCCAGTGGAATTCAGAATGTTCTGCAATGATGTCGTTCCGCTGGCAAGGATGAAAAAGACCGTCTTCAGCAACGACGAAAAGCTTACTGCCGGTATTGAAGTTGCAAACTTCAGCGGTAAAACACTTAACAGGCCTGAAGTTGACTGTGAATTAAAGGACTCACAGGGGAACCTGCTGAAAAAGGAGGTTCTGAAAAATGAAAGCATACCGGTAGGTAACTGCATTCCTGCAGGACTGTTTGAAACGGACCTTTCTTCTGTCACAAAGCCGGGGATGCTGACTCTTACAGTTGCAATCAGCGGCACCGGATTCTGTAACAGATGGAATATATGGGTTTATCCTTCAGGTGTAAAGCCCGATAGCGGCAAGGTGTATATTACCGACAGGTTTGATAAAAAAGCTGAATCGATGCTGGCACATGACATGCCGGTGCTTCTTCTCACCTATAAAAAAATACTTGGATCCAAAGGTGCGTCTGTCGCAAACGGGTATTCGACTATTTTCTGGAACACTGCATGGACCGGCAACCAGCCCCCTCATACCATGGGCATCCTGTGCGATCCTGAAAACAATCTCTTTAAGGATTTTCCGACAGAGTTTCATACTGATGCTGAATGGTGGGATATTGTTACCAATTCAAATGTCATGATCCTTGACGGGTTCCCCGGAAAACTGGATCCCCTGGTTGCCATGATTGACACATGGTTTGAAAACAGGAGACTAGCCTTGCTTTTTGAATCACGGACAGGCGGTGGAAATCTCATGGTTTGCGGAATCGATCTCATGGGAAGGGGATCACTGAACCCTGCCACAAAGCAGTTTGCAGCAGCGTTGCTGAACTATATGAACAGTTCAGGATTCAAGCCATCGGTCCGGGTCAGCGCCGGCCAGGTAAGATCGCTTCTTAAAAATTAATTTCTACATTTATAGTAAAATGTTAATGTAACCTCAAACCTCAAACCTGAAACAATAAACAATCGAATTCCCTTTTCTTTATGTTATTACTTGGAATAGATATCGGAAGCTCTTCAGTCAAGACATCAGTAATTGACGGATCGTCAGGGGAGTGTCTTGCATCGGCTTTCATGCCTGAATCAGAAATGGAAATAAAGGCACTTAAAACTGGCTGGGCCGAACAGGAGCCAGAACAGTGGTGGGTCAACCTGTCGGCGGCACTTTCGATGGTGACAAAAGCTATTGGCAGCAAATCTAAATCAATAGGTGCAATAGGCATATCGTACCAGATGCACGGGCTGGTAGCAGTAGACAGGAATCATGAGCCGCTGAGGCCTTCAATTATCTGGTGCGACAGCAGGGCCGTGGAATACGGTAACAAGGCATTCAGCACGCTTGGAAAAGGATTCTGCCTGTCGAGGCTGTTGAATTCACCTTCCAATTTTACCGCCGCCAAGCTTGCCTGGGTTAAGGAAAATGAACCCGGTATTTTCAGTTCCATATATAAAATCTTACTCCCGGGCGATTACATAGCCATGCGCATGACAGGAGAAATAAGAACCTCCTGTTCGGGCCTTTCGGAAGGCATTTTCTGGGACTATACAAAGGATATGGTTTCGGGAGAACTGTTGGACTATTTCGGCTTTGATCCGGGGATTATTCCTGAGATTGTTCCATCATTTTCCATGCAGGGGAAACTCTCTTCCAGGGCAGCGGCTGAGCTTGGATTGCCGGCCGGGATACCGGTTTCCTACAGGGCCGGCGACCAGCCGAACAATGCCCTTTCGCTGAAGGTGCTTTCGCCCGGCGAAGTTGCTGCGACTGCCGGTACCTCGGGTGTGATCTATGGAGTGACAGATCAGAAGAAGTCAGATCCTCACTCAAGGGTAAATACGTTTCTTCATGTAAATCACAGCAAAGATAATCCGCGTATGGGGGTTCTTCTCTGCATAAACGGTACCGGAATCCTCATGTCGTGGATAAGGAAGCTCACCGGTGTTGCCGTATCTTACAGCGAAATGGATTCAGGAGCCTCCGCTATAAGACCCGGTTGCGATGGATTGCTTGTGCTTCCCTTTGGTAACGGGGCGGAAAGGATGCTGATGAACCGTGATCCCGGAGCAATGGTTTCGGGGCTAAATTTTAATATGCATACCCCTGCCCATTTCTTCAGGGCGGCCCAGGAAGGGATAGCTTTTTCCTTCAGGTACGGGCTGGATATTATGAAACAGACCGGAATAATTCCGAATGTAATGAGAGCGGGTAAGGCGAATATGTTTCAGAGTCCCGTTTTCAGGGAAGCGCTGTCGTGTATCACTGGTGCATCAATCGACCTGTACAATACCGACGGGTCGGTCGGTGCGGCAAGAGGGGCAGGCATCGGGTGCGGGTTTTACAAAAATGAGACAGAAGCTTTTACCGGGCTTAAAAGTGTCGGAACAACGGAACCCGATCTGACTAAAAAAGCTGCATATGAAGAGGCTTATGAAAAATGGTGTGAATTACTGGATAAGCAAACAACAGGATAAGCTGACCCAGGATAATCAGCGAAGGATTCCATCTCTTGCAGCGGTAAAGGAATAACATTCAAACATTATACTATGGCAACAAAAAACAAAAGAGATTTCTATCCCGGGATCGGGAAGATAAAGTATGAAGGCCCGTCATCAAAGAACCCTCTTGCATTCAGATGGTATGATCCTGAAGCAAAGGTTTCGGGTAAAAAGATGAAAGATCACCTGCGGTTCGCAATAGCATTCTGGCATTCTTTCTGCGGTGACGGCTCTGATCCGTTCGGTGATGCAACAAGGATTTATCCCTGGAATGATGCCACGGGTGATGAGAGGATAATGATGCGTCTTGAGGCAGCTTTCGAGTTTTTTACAAAAATAGGTGCCGGTTATTATTGTTTTCACGATGTGGATGTCGTTGGTAACGGTTCCGTGTTTGAGATTGAAAAGCGGCTCGGAAAGTTTGTCCCGGTTATGAAGAAGCTTCAGCAACAAACGGGGGTGAAGCTGCTTTGGGGTACGGCAAACCTTTTCTCCAACCCGAGGTATATGAACGGGGCCGCAACAAACCCCGATTTCAGGGTGGTGGCAAATGCCGGAACACAGCTAAAGAATGCAATTGATGCAACAATTGAGCTCGGCGGTGAGAATTATGTTTTCTGGGGAGGGAGGGAAGGCTATATGAGCCTTCATAATACCGATATGAAGAGGGAACAGGAGCATCTTGGAACAATGCTGTCCATTTCGCGTGATTACGGCAGGAAAAATGGCTTCAAGGGTACTTTCCTGATTGAACCAAAGCCAATGGAGCCGACCAAGCATCAGTATGATTTCGATACATCCACGGTGGTTGGATTCATCAGGAAGAATAAGCTGGATAAAGATTTCAAGCTAAACATTGAAGTAAACCACGCAACTCTGGCAGGTCACAGCTTTGTCCATGAGCTTCAGACTGCAGCCGATGCGGGCCTTCTCGGAAGCATTGATGCAAACAAGGGCGATTACCAGAATGGGTGGGATACTGATGAATTTCCAACGAATATTTATGAAGTAACCGAAGCCATGATGGTAATACTTCAGGCTGGGGGATTCAGGACAGGCGGGATAAACTTCGATGCAAAAGTCAGAAGAAACTCAACTGATCCTGAAGACATTTTTATTGCCCATATCAGCGGTATGGATACATTTGCGAGGGCCCTGGTCATCGCCGACAAAATTCTGAAAGGAACCGATTACCTGAAGCTAAAGGCCGAAAGGTACAAATCCTTTGACAAGGGAAAAGGTAAGGATTTTGAAGCCGGGAAACTGACTCTCGATAGCCTCAGGACCATTGCAAAAGCAGGCGGTGAGCCGGACATTATTAGCGGCAAGCAGGAAAAGCTTGAGCAGCTGATAAACATGTTTATATGATTCTGAACCACCTCCGCTCCGACGTTAATGACCGGGGGAGGTGGTTTGTCATTCAGCCGGTACTGCTGTTCCTTACAGGCTCCCTGACCAGAACTGAAAGCAACAGCATGGAGATCATTGCAAGAATGCTGCCGAAGCCGAAGGCTATAGTACCTCCGAATCCCGGCCATAGCTTGTTGCCATACGCATAGAGAAACCCGAAAATAACACTGGCCGGTAGTGCTCCAAGCCCGACGGCGAAATTGAACATTCCGAATGCCGTGCCCCTGCGTTCATCTTTCACTATGTCGGCAACGAAAGCTTTCTCAGCGCCTTCCGAGAAGGCATAAAACAATGCATAAATTCCAAAGAGGACAAAAGTTGCTAAAAGCTGCCATCGCGACGGGAGGAAAACCAGCAGGGCGAATGCAAGGTATACACACGCGTATATTGCCCACCCGGCACTGATGACTTTTTTCCTGCCTATCCTGTCGGACAGGGCTCCCAGGGGCGTCGAAAAAATAACTTTTATAATATGGAAAAAAGCCCATATCACAGGCAGGAACAGGATATTGATGATATTTGCCTGGTTTTCGGGTGACCCGAAACCCGAGATCATCCTGTCGAGGGGCCCAATGCTTCTGATGTAGGCAACAAATGTTCCGCTTTTCTTTAATGCCTCTTCCACCCTGAACAGCAGAAATGCATCTGAAGAGTTGCCTAATGTGAAGAGAATCATGATGAGAAGATAGGTCCTGAAGTTACTGTCAAAATCCTTAATTGAAAGGTTCAGTTTGCCTCCGTTGTTTCGTGCCGGCGCTTTTTCAGATACAAAAAAAACTACTGTCAAAACTGCAAGTGTTCCCGGGATGACCGAGAAGAGGAATGTCCATCTCAGCGCGGTGAGTGAATCAAAGATACCGAACCCCGAAATTATGGTCACTAGCACAATTATTGCCAGCAACGGACCAATAACTGCGCCTGTATGGTCCATGGCTCGATCGAATCCGTAAGCTTTTCCCCTGATGGTTTCATCCGTACTTGCCGCTATGAGAGCGTCGCGGGGCGCAGATCTTATACCCTTACCGACCCTGTCGGCCATCCTGATGAAAATGATCTGCCAGGCAGCTCCGACGATCCCGGTCAGGGGCCTGAAGACAGACGAAATCGTATATCCCGTAAGTACGAAAAGTTTTCTCTTTCCAACCCTGTCGGAGATTATGCCGCTGAACAGCTTCAGCATGGCTGCGGTTGTTTCGGCGACACCTTCAATTATGCCCAGAATGACAGCACCCGAACCCAGGGCGGCAACAAAAACCGGAACCAGAGGATAGATCATTTCGGTGCCGGCATCAGTGAACAGGCTGACAATCCCCAGCATAATGACCGCTTTCGGTATCCCTGTATTTTTTTTCATAAAGTTTCCCAATCCAAACCCCCAAACCTCATACCTCAAACCTGAATCTCTACCTGTGCCTTTCCAGGAGGGTCTGTTCTATCTCCGCCAGGCTCGTCCCCTTTGAATGCAGGAGTATCAGCAGATGATAAACCAGATCCGCAGCCTCGTCCCTGAACCTTGACATGTCATCATCTTTGGAGGCTATCACGAGTTCGACAGCTTCTTCACCGACCTTCTGAGCCATCCTGTTCGGTCCTTCTGAAAAAAGCCTGTAGGTATAGCTGCCGTCGGTCCTGTTTTCTATCCTTTCTTTGATTATTTTTTCAAGCCTGTAGAGAAAGCCTGCGGCCTCATGCCCGTCGAAGCATGACCATGAGCCTGTGTGGCAGACCGGACCCCCGGGAATTGCTTTAATAAGAAGGGCATCATTATCACAGTCCTGTTTTATTTCCACCACATTCAGAAAATTTCCTGATGTTTCTCCCTTGGTCCAGAGGGTTCTCCTGCTGCGGCTGAAGAAAGTCACCCGTTTTGTCTTTTCGGTCATTAAAAAAGCCTCCTCATTCATATAGCCCACCATCAGCACGGCCATAGACATGGAATCCTGAATAACGGCTGGCACAAGGCCATCACCTTTGCTGAAATCTATATTCATCTTCTTACGCTTATGTTTTCTCCCGACAGGTATCTTTTCAGATCCGGTATTGAGATCTCTCCAAAATGGAATATACTTGCTGCCAGAGCTGCACTGCAACCAGTTTCGTTGAAAAGCTCCCTGAAATGTTGCATGCTTCCTGCACCTCCTGAAGCAATAACAGGGATCTTCAGCCTAGATGACAGTTCACGGGTTATGTCGAGTGAAAAACCATTTTTTGTTCCGTCTCCTCTCATCGATGTCAGCAGGATTTCACCTGCACCCCTCTCTTCGGCTTCCAGGGCCCATTCCAGGGTATTTAACCCCGCAGGGATACGGCCGCCTTCAATGAAAACCATCCATTCCCCGTTTACCATATCGGTATCAATAGCCACTGTTACACACTGGCTGCCATATACGGCGGCTATACCGGAGATAAGTGACGGGTTCCTGACCGCAACCGTGTTGAGACTTATCTTATCTGCGCCAGATTTAATGATGGCTCCGACATCCTCAAGGTTGCCTATCCCGCCTCCGACAGTGAACGGGATGTCAAGTTCCATTGATATCCTTTCCACCAGCGGCACGAGAGTCCTGCGTTTTTCGACTGTGGCTGTTATATCAAGAAAGACAACCTCATCGGCACCTTCCAGGGAGTATCTTTTTGCAAGCTCTACTGGATCGCCGGCATCGCGGATGTCGACGAAGTTTATCCCCTTAACTGTCCTGCCGTCCTTGATATCGAGGCAGGGAATTATTCTCTTTTTCAGCATAGCTCAGACAATTCTTTCAGCTTGATTTTTCCTTCATATATCGCTTTACCGATTATCGCCCCGTCACATCCGCAGCTCCTTAATGCGACGATATCACCGGCTGATGAAATTCCACCGCTTGCGATGAGGCTGACAGATGATTTTTCCTTGATATCCCTGTAAAGATCCAGCGATGGTCCGTCAAGAGTACCATCTTTCGAGATATCTGTGCATGAAACATATTTTATTCCGGTCATTTCCCAGGAGGTTATAAAGTCCATGACGTCAATGTTCGTGCTCTGTGCCCATCCCGAAACCTTGATCATCCTGTCGGCCGAGTCAGCGGCCAGAATTATTTTTTCAGGACCATATTCCGAGAGCCAGCTTTTGAAGAGTTCGGGGAATATCGCAGCTGCGCTTCCAATGTTCACTTTTGATGAACCCATGCTGAATGCCAGCTTAATGTCGTCTGACGATTTGATCCCACCGCCGAAATCTATTTCAAGGGAAGTTCCGGATGCAATTTTTTCAAGGACATTCCAGTTCACAATCCTGCTTTCCTTTGCTCCGTCGAGGTCGACCAGATGGAGGAATTTCAGGCCGTTATCTTCAAAAGTCTTTGCGATGGCCAGGGGGTCATTATTATACATTTTAACGGCACCGAAGTCACCTTTTGTGAGCCTGATGCATTTGCCGTTCATGACGTCGATAGCAGGAATTATTTTCACAGATCCAGGAAGTTTTTCATTATTCTTTCACCAATACCTGCTGACTTCTCGGGGTGGAACTGGGTGGACCAGAAATTTTTCTTTCTCATGGCAGCGCTGAAGGGTATGATGTAAAAGGCACCGGCAATCGTATCCTCGTTTATCCCGGTGCAGTAGCTGTGAACATAATATACATCATCTTCCTGCTTTACACCATTGAACAGGTCGCCGCTCATCCACCTGAAATTGTCCCATCCCATATGCGGAACCTTATCACCGGGAGGCAGCTTTTTAACGATCGCATCATAGATTCCAAGGCATTCGGTTTCCCCTTCATCCGACCATTTGCATAGCAGCTGGAGCCCGAGACAGATACCGAGGACGGGTTTGTTCAGATCCCTGATTACTTTATCGAGACCATGTTCCCTCAGGTGTTTCATCGCGCTTCCGGCCTCACCAACCCCAGGCAGGATAACTTTATTGGCCTTCCTGAGATCATCGGGGTCGTCTGTTATCATGCAATCATAGCCAAGCCTCCGGACAGATGTAAGAACCGACCTGATATTTCCCGCGTTGTATTTTACTATTGCTATCATAATACGCCTTTTGAGCTTGGTACTGAATAACTTCCTGTTTGCCTCACCGCTGCACCGATTGCCCTCGAGAATGCTTTAAAAACAGATTCGACGATATGATGTTCATTTGAACCGTCAGCCTCAACGCTGAGGGTGCACTTCGCATTGTCGGTGAATGACCTGAAGAAGTGACTGAACATCTCGGACGGCATTTCTCCGATCTTTTCGCGGCTGAGTTTGACCTTCCATACAAGTCCGGGTCTTCCTCCGAAATCAACAGCCACCCGGGCAATGCTGTCGTCCATCGGAACGGTAAAGCCGTATCTTTCAATCCCCTTCTTTTTACCCAGTGCTTCAAGGAAGGCCGACCCCAGGGCCAGCGCCACATCCTCTATGGTATGATGCTCATCGACGTCCAGATCACCCCTGACCTGCACTGAGAGGTCGATCTTGCCGTGGTTCGGAATCTGTTTCAGCATATGATCGAAAAAGCCTATACCTGTGCTGACGGCACTCTTACCGGTGCCATCAAGATTAAGCTCAATTTCCACGCTGGTCTCGGAAGTTTCCCTTTTTATTGATGCAATGCGCGGCTGACATTTAAGGAATGAATATATATCATTCCAGTTTCCGGTACAAAGCACTGATGATTCGACCTTAAATTTGCCTATGGTAATGGATTTGCAGCCAAGGTTTTCAGCCAGCCGGGCATCAGTCAGCCTGTCACCGATAACATATGATGATTTCATGTCAATCCCGGTCGCAAGGTATTTAGTCAGCAGGGCGGTGCCAGGTTTGCGTGTGGCGGCATTTTCATATGGAAAAGTCCTGTCGATGAAAATTTCGCTGAAGATGACTCCTTCACCTTTCAGTATGTCGAGAATCAGGTTCTGAACTGGCCAGAAAGTCTCTTCGGGATATGAACCGGTTCCCAATCCATCCTGATTGGTAACCATTACAAGCTCAAAATCCAGCTCTCTTGCAATTCCGGAAAGTGCACCGATTGCCCCGGGAAGGAATTTCAGCTTTTCAAATGAATCTACCTGCTCATCTTCAGGTTCCGCGACGATAGTGCCGTCCCTGTCAATAAAAAGAACCTTTTTCATAACCTGATCATTTTAAGTTCATTGAGGAGACAGTCGTTTTCTTTCTTTTTGCCGACAGTGATTCTCAGGCATCCTGGAACAACAGAGTTCCTGTTTCGCACAATGATACTTTTTTCAGTAAGAATATTATATATGGTATCGGCATCCTTTACTTTTACAAGAAGGAAATTTGAATCGGACGGAAAGATTTTCTCGACGATGCCAAGCCGGCCAAGCTTTGCAATAAGCCTGATTTTCTCTGATTTAATGCTTTCAATCTGCCTTTTATATTTTCCCGGTTCTTTCATTCTTCTCAGGGCAGCTTTCTGGTTAAGGGTGCTTATATTATAAGGTGGCTTAACCTTATAAAGAAGATCAATGATCTCGGGATTTCCCATTACCATTCCAATCCTTATCCCTGCGGCACCCCAGGCCTTGCTGAATGTTCTGAGGATGACAAGGTTCCGGTATTTTCCTATTAAAGATACTAAAGATTTGTTTATGCTGAAGTCAATATAAGCCTCATCCACTGCTACTATGCCACTGGATTTTTCAATTACCGATATAATTTTTTCCCTCGAGAAGCTGTTGGAAGTCGGGTTGTTGGGCGAACAAATAAAGATGAGCTTGAGCCTGCTGTCTTTCAGATGCCTTTCCACGGCACCGGAATCTATGTCGAACGCGGGGTCGAGAGGCACTTTTATCATCCCCACATCATTAACCGCGGCAGAGACCTCGTACATCCCGTAGGTTGGAGAAAATGTAAGGGCCCTGTCCCTTCCTGGAACGCAAAATATCCTGAACAGAAGATCAATTGCCTCGTCGCTGCCATTGCCCAGGAATATGTTCTCTACAGGGATATTATAAAAACTGCTGATTGCCTTCCTGAGCTTCGTGTGATGAGGATCGGGATACCGGTTCAGTTTTCCAAACGGATTTTCATTTGCATCGAGGAAGATTCCTTTACTGCCTGAATATTCATCACGGGCAGAGGAGTAGGGGACAAGGTCCCTTATGTTGCTTCTTGCAAGTTTATCGATCCTGCTCATCTCAGATATTATTAAGTCTTATCGTCACTGCGTTCCTGTGAGCCCTGAGCTGTTCAGCTTCGGCCATAAGCTCGATGGCTTTGCCGATTCTCTTCAGCCCCGGACCGGTAATTTCCTGGAATGTTATTTTCTTCAGGAAACTTTCCGTCGACACGCCGCTGTAGCTTTTTGAAAACCCGTTCGTAGGCAGAGTGTGGTTGGTCCCGCTGACGTAATCACCGGCGCTTTCGCAGCTGTACTGGCCTATAAAAACAGATCCTGCATTACGCACATATTCTGCAAGTTCTGATGCTCCGGGGGAGGCAATAATAAGGTGCTCTGGTGCATACATGTTGCTGAAGTCGATGCAATCTTCAGCAGACCTGAGCAAAACGGAGAAAGAGCCAGCCAGCGACTCTTTCGCGATTGACTTCCTTGGCAGCTGTTTCAGCTGCTCCCTGATCTCATTCTGAACCTCTTCTATTAGCGGTTCATAGTCGGTGACAAGCACAACCTGGCTGTCTATCCCGTGCTCTGCCTGGGAAAGAAGGTCGGCAGCAATGAAGTCCGGCCTTGACTTTTCATTTGCCACGATAAGGACCTCACTCGGGCCTGCCGGCATATCTATAGCTGTTCCTGTCAGCTGAACAAGCTGTTTTGCCCTGGTGACATACTGATTTCCAGGCCCGAAGATTTTGTCAACCATGGGTATTGATGCCGTTCCATATGCCATTGCGGCTATTGCCTGGGCGCCACCAACCCTGAAGACATCCTTTACACCCGAGACCTGTGCCGCGTAAAGCAGAACAGGATCGACCTTTCCATCCTTTGCAGGCGGAGTGCAAAGGATAACCTGTTTGCAGCCAGCAACGTTTGCCGGGATTGCAAGCATAAGAACGGTGGAGAAAAGCGGTGCGGTTCCGCCGGGTATATATAACCCAGCCTTATCAATTGCAATATTTTTCCGCCAGCACCTCACACCTTTTACTGTTTCGACAAGTTTTTCCTTTCTTACCTGGGATGAATGGAACTTCCTAATATTTGAGGCAGCAAGCTGTATTGCCTTTCTGAGTTCCGGACCGACCTTCCTTGCCGATGCTTTTATTTCTGACTCCGGAACCCTGAAATCCCCGACTGTGATGCCATCAAATTCCCTGGAGAATTTCTTCAATGCCGTGTCGCCTTTGACTCTTACTTCCTCGATTATGCCGGCCACCACCGAATCGAGCGCAGATCTCTTCAGTTCGGGTCTTTTCGTGAGCTTTTGCCAGTCCTTCCTTTCAGGGTAGATGTAGGTCCTCATAGTATCATTTTTTCAATTGGAATAACAAGAATTCCTTCTGCCCCGGCTGCCTTTAGCAATTCAATTCTTTCCCAGAATTCGTCCTCCTTTACAACGGAGTGCATGCTCGACCAGCCTTTCATGGCCAGAGGCAGAATTGTAGGACTCTTCATCCCGGGAAGAATTTCACAAATCCTACCAATGGCCGAATCGGGGGTATTCAGCAGGATATACTTGTTTTCCGATGCGTTTTTTACGGCCCTTATCCTGAAAAGCATTTTTTCCAGGATTTCTCTTTTTCCTGCCGGCAGGTTCCTGTTTCCTATTATCACGGCCTCGCTTGTAAGAATTGTCTCTGCCTCTTTCAGCCCGTTCTTCAGGAGGGTGCTGCCGGAGCTTACGATATCGCAGATCGCATCGGACAGTCCTATCCCCGGAGCGATCTCCACGCTACCACTGATCTCCTCAATCTCTGCCGTTATCCCTTTCCCTGACAGATAATCCTTAAGAAGATTCGGGTAACTCGTTGCTATTTTCTTTCCCTCAAAATAGGAGGGGCCGGTGTACTCATCATCATTGAGGATAGCCAGTGAAAGCCTGCAGTTCCCGAAACCAAGCCTGTAAATGACATCGACGCATTTCTTCTTTTCCATGACGATGTTTTCACCAACTATGCCTATGTCAACAACCTGTTGTTCAACATACTGAGGAATATCGTCATCGCGCAGGAAGAGAACTTCGAGAGGGAAGTTGGATGCTATAGTTCTCAGAACGCCGGTTCCGTTTGATACTTTAATTCCACATTCTTCAAGTATCCCAAGTGATTTTTCGCTGAGCCTGCCACTTTTCTGGATCGCAATTTTTAATTTGTTCATCGTGTTTCAAAATAAAAAACCCGTCTTTATTACTCAGACGGGTTCAGGATTAAATATTGTCAAACAAATACCACCAATCCTCACGTCCGGAAGAACGTAACATGGTGATGATGATATAATTTTATTGTTTTCATTAATTTCTGTACTGCGCAAAGATATATAATTTTAAGTATAAACAATGTTTTATTGAATTTTGTTCAGCGATTATCAAGCATATCTTTCACTATCCAGTCACCAACCTGGCTCGTCGATCTGGGATTCAAACGGTTTATGTCTTCGGTACAGAAGCCTTCACTGATGGATCTGTCGACGCTCCGGCGTATTGATTCAGCTTCTTTCGGGAGGTTGAATGATGTCTCGAACATCATCGCGACTGACAATATCGTAGCGAGCGGGTTAGCTATGTTTTTTCCTGCAGCCTGGGGATATGAGCCGTGAATCGGTTCGTAAACCGATGTAAGAAGGCCGACAGAAGCGGAAGGTAATAATCCCATCGACCCGGTGATTACACTTGCCTCATCCGAAAGTATATCGCCGAACATATTCTCTGTAACAATAACATCAAACCTGCCCGGGTTCTGAATAAGCTGCATCGCGGCGTTATCAACAAACATGAATTCCATAGTGAGGCCATCGAAACTCCCGGCCGTTTCCTGTGCTGTCTCCCTCCATAGCCTTGAAGTGGCCAGCACGTTGGCTTTATCCACGACCATCACCCTGCGGTTCCTTTTCATAGCCATTTCACAGGCAAGCTTTACAATTCTTTCTACCTCGGCCCTGGTATATACACAGGAGTCATAGGCAGTTTTACCATCTTCGGATCTGCCCTGGGGCCGTCCGAAATATATTCCGCCGGTAAGTTCCCGTACCATTACAAGATCAACTCCTTCAACAATTTCTCTTTTTAGGGGAGATTTATCAGCCAGCGCCTTGTAGGTGGTAACGGGTCTAATGTTTGCATAAAGCCCGAGATCTTTTCTCATGGCCAGAAGACCCTGCTCTGGTCTCACTTTGGCCCTTGGATCATTGTCATATTTTGGATCACCGATGGCTCCGAAGAGAACAGCGTCAGATTCTTTACATGCTGCAAGAGTCTCATCAGGGAGGGGATTGCCCGTCTTATCTATAGCTGTTGCCCCAACCAGGGCATAGTTGAATTTAAATGAATGTCCGAATTTCTTTCCAATGGCACCGGTCACCTTCACCGCCTGTTCCATAATTTCAGGACCGATTCCGTCGCCGGGCAGAACTGCCAGGTTAAATTTCATTTGCTACTTGCTTTAAATTGTTTATTCCTGTTCCTGTATCACTGTTTTCTAAAATGTTAAGCATCTTTTCAGTTGCTTTAATTGCCGATTCTGTCTGGTCTGCATCTAAACCCTTTGTCCTGAATACCATCCCGTTATAATTCCAGGAAATAACAGTCTCAACGAGGGCGTCAGTTTTCCCTCCAGGGGGAATTGTCACCAGGTAGTCGGTAAGCGAAGGCAGTTCCCTGTTGAGCTTTTCATATATCTTCCTGAGAGCTTTCATGAAGGCGTCATACTGCCCGTCGCCGGAAGATGAGTCTTCGTAATAATTTCCCTCGATCTCTATTTTAACGCTTGCTGTCGGGCGCATACCGTAAGCCAGTGAAAGGGAATAGTTTTTTATAAATACCTTGTAATTGATCTGCTCGGCGCCGAGAACATCAGCAATTATGAACGGCAGATCCTCTGTTGTGACATTTTCCTTCTTGTCGCCGAGTTCTATCACCCGCCGGGTAACTTTCGCAAGAGAGTCGGCGCTGAGATTCAGGCCAAATTCTTCAAGGTTCTTCCTTATGGTCGCCTTCCCGGCCATCTTGCCCAGGGCATATTTTCTTTTTCTCCCGAAACGTTCCGGGAGAAGGTTATTGAAATAAAGGTTGTCCTTGCTGTCTCCATCGGCGTGAATCCCCGATGTCTGGGTAAAAACATTTTCTCCAACCACGGGTTTGTTTACTGGTATCCTTATCCCGCTGTACGATTCCACAACCTGGCTTACACGTGTCAGTTCTGATTCTTCAATCTCGCACTCTATCTCGAAATGGTCCCTCATAATCGCTATCACACTCGATAAAGGAGCATTTCCCGCCCTTTCACCCAGGCCGTTAATGGTTGTATGTACACCGCTTACCCCGGCTTTTATTGCAGCAAATACATTGGCTGCAGCCAGGTCATAATCGTTATGAGCATGAAAATCGAAGCGGAGGCCGGGGTACCTGTCAATTATCTTTTTGCAGAATGCATATGTCTGGTCCGGATTGAGTATTCCAAGGGTATCGGGAAGCATATACCTTTTTATGGGCAGGTCCCTGAGCGAATCAATCATATAGAATACGTATTCCCCGGAATTGATCATCCCGTTGGACCAGTCTTCGAAATAAATATTTGCACTGATTCCCATTTCTATTCCGCGGGCTATCACATATTTTATATCAGCAACATGCTGTTCGGGAGTTTTCCTGAGCTGTTTCTCGAGGTGTCTCATGGATCCCTTGCAAAGAAGGTTTATGACCCTGGCACCAGCATTGTATATCCAGTCGAGGGAAGTATTGCCGTCGACAAACCCCAGAACCTCTATCCTTGAGAGCAGCCCATACTCCCCTGCCCACTTCGTAATCTTGCACGTGGCATCAAATTCGCCCTCTGAAACCCTCGCGGATGCAACTTCAATGCGGTCGACTTTCACGTCCCTTAACAGGAGAGAAGCCACGTGAAGCTTTTCCACCGGTGTATAAGAGACCCCCTGTGTCTGCTCACCATCGCGAAGGGTGGTATCCATTATTTCAATTCTCATCTCCGGCTCACTTGTTTCTTTCGTATTCTGCTATCCTGTCCTTCAATTTGATCAGGTAGTCGATATCATCCAGCCCGTTTACAAGGCATTCCTGCTTGTATGCATTAATTTCAAACGAATATTTCGTGCCGGCAGCCGGAACCTCAACGGTCCGTTCGCTTACGTTCACCTTTACAATCGTCCCAGGTTTGCTGCTTACCAGGTCGAGCAATGATTTCACGGCTTCATCGGGAATGACAACGGGAAGAAGCCCGTTATTCAGCGAGTTGTTCCTGAAGATATCGGCAAAAAAGCTGGAAATAACTACCCTGAAGCCATAGTCATAAACGGCCCAAACGGCATGTTCCCTGCTCGATCCGCACCCGAAATTCTTTCCTGCAACGAGAATTTTTCCTGAGAATTTTTTATTATTGAGGACAAATCCCGGATCGGGGGTCCCGTCCTTCCTGTATCTCCAGTCGCGGAACAGATTATCACCGAATCCTTCCCTTGATGTGGCGCTCAGGAACCTCGCCGGAATAATCTGGTCGGTATCGATGTTCTCAAGTGCGAGAGGCACACATGTTGATTCAAGTATATTGAGCTTTTCTTTTGGCATCGTATTTTTGTTATAACAGTTATTTTAGTTCCCCTGGATCAGTTATCATGCCTGTCAAGGCAGCCGCCGCTGCGGTAAGGGTGCTAGCCAGAAGCGTTCTTGCACCGGGTCCCTGTCTCCCCTCAAAATTCCTGTTTGAAGTGGAGATGGCATATTTGCCTGCAGGGATCTTATCCTCATTCATTGCAAGGCATGATGAACAACCGGGTTGTCTTAGTTCGAACCCTGCTTCATTAAGAATCTTCAGCAGGCCCTCATTTTTGATCTGCTCCTCAACCAGCTTTGAACCCGGAACAAGCAGAACATTTACCCCTGCAGCCTTTTTTCTTCCTTTCACGACAGATGCAAATGCCCTGAAATCTTCAATCCTTCCATTGGTACAGCTGCCGACAAAAACATAATCAATCCTTTTCCCGGCCAGCTTTTCTCCCGGTTTAAAACCCATGTAGTCAAGAGATTTCAGGTAGGATGCCGATTCATCGCCCGACGGAATTGTTCCATCAACCGCCACAGCCATTCCCGGGTTGGTGCCATAAGTTATCATCGGCCTGATATCGGCTGCATTTATATTGATCTCTTTATCGAACCTGGCATCAGGGTCGGATCTGAGATTGCAGATACTGTCAAGCTGCATAAGATACTCCGGGTGATCGGTGAAGTATCTTGTGCCCTTCAGGTAGCTTGCTGTCACCTCATCGGGGGCTATCAGACCGCCTCTTGCACCCATTTCAATGCTCATATTGCAGATGGTCATCCTTGCCTCCATGCTCAGTGCCCTGATAGCAGATCCGCTGTATTCCACGAAGTAGCCCGTTGCGCCTCCCGATGTGAGCTTTGCAATGATATACATGATTATATCCTTCGATGTCACACCCTTGCCGGTTTTTCCTTCGATATTGATCCTCATTTTCTGAGGTTTTACCTGGAGGATGCACTGCGTTGCCAGCACCATTTCCACCTCGCTTGTACCTATACCGAATGCCACGGTTCCGAATGCACCATGGGTGGATGTATGGCTATCGCCGCATACAATGGTCATCCCGGGTCTTGTAAGTCCCAGCTCGGGTCCGATTACATGCACGATTCCATTGTACCGGTGGTTGAGACCGTACAGCTCTATTCCGTGTTTCCCGCAGTTTTTCTTCAGCTGTTCCACCTGTATTCTCGAAAGTTCCTCCTTTATCGGGAGATGCTGGTCTTTCGTGGGTGTGTTATGGTCGGCTGTCGCCAGGGTTTGTCCCGGCCTGAAGACCGCTGCACCCCGCTGCTCAATGCCCTTAAATGCCTGGGGGCTGGTAACCTCGTGAATATAGTGGCGATCGATATACAGCACATCAGGTCCATCCTTAATGGAGTGAACAACATGAGAGTCCCATATTTTATCGAAGAGTGTTTTGGACGACATTATCTATTTAATTTTAGCGATTGCATCAATGAAAGCTTCAACGGATGCTGTTATTATATCTGTGTTTGTTGAAAATCCATAGTAGATTTTCCCTTCGTGTTCAACCTGGATATGAACCTTTCCAATATCGTCGCTTCCGCGGGTGATCGCCTGGATAAGGAATTCCTCGAGATGCACAGTCTTGCTGATAAGCTGTTTGACTGCCGTGAAGGCTGCATCTATGGGCCCGTTTCCCGTGGCAGTTGAAGTATGAACCTCACCGTTTATCCTGACCCCGACTGTTGCAACAGGCACCAGGCTTTTGCCACAGGTGACCTGGAGAAGCTCGAGCTTCATAGGCTTCTCACCCTGGAACACCTCGCCGGTAAGGATTCTTATGTCCTCATCGTTAATCTCTTTTTTCTTATCTGCAAGAAGAAGGAAGCGATGGTATATTTCATCCAGCTCCTCCTTTTCGAATTTAAATCCGAGCAGTTCCAGCCTGTGACTCAGTGCTGCCCTGCCGCTTCTCGCGGTAAGAACGATCGATGATTCACGTATTCCCACATCAACGGGGTCGATAATTTCATAGTTCTCCCTTTTCTTGAGAACGCCATCCTGGTGGATACCTGATGAATGGGCGAATGCATTTTTCCCCACTATGGCTTTATTTGCCTGTACAGGCATGCTCATCAGTCGTGAAACAAGCCTGCTGGTAGGGAAGATAAGCTTCGTATTTATATCTGTCCTCAGGTTCAGGTCGTGATGACTCTTTATTATCATCGCGATCTCCTCGAGGGATGTGTTTCCGGCCCTTTCACCTATTCCGTTTATTGTAACCTCTACCTGTCTTGCACCGTTCAGGACGCCCATCATGGTGTTTGCAGTGGCCATTCCAAGATCGTTATGACAATGGGTCGAAACAATGGCCCTGTCGATGTTGGGAACATGATCGAACAGGTATTTTATCTTGCTGCCGTATTCCTCAGGCAGGCAATAGCCTGTTGTATCCGGGATGTTTACGACCGTGGCGCCTGCCTTAATAACCGCCTCGATAACCCTCGCAAGGAACTCATTCTCGCTTCTTCCTGCATCTTCAGCATAGAACTCAACATCATCAACGAATTTCCTGGCGTATTTGACAGCGTCGGCTGCCCTTCTTACAATTTCGTCGGGTGTTGTCCTGATCTTATGTTCTATATGCATCGGTGAGGTTCCTATGCCCGTATGGATTCTCTTCTTTTTTGCATACTGGAGAGCTTCGGCTGCAACCTCGATATCTTTTTTCACCGCCCGTGTGAGGGCGCATATGGTCGGATTGGCAACAGCTTTCGATATTTCCACTACCGAGGTGAAATCACCAGGGCTTGAAACCGGAAATCCCGCTTCAATCACGTCAACCCCGAGAGCTTCGAGCGCCAGTGCCACTTCAATCTTTTCGATTGTGTTAAGCTGACATCCCGGCACCTGCTCGCCGTCTCTCAGGGTTGTATCGAAAATTGTGATTTTATCATTCATTTTAATAGTTATTTGTCTGGTTTATTTTCCCGGTCTCAGTTTCCTTACCACGGCGCCGGCCTTCCACATTTCAGAGTTATGAAGCTCATCAAGCTCGGCAGTCAGCTTTTTCCTGTAATCGGGCTGCCTGTTAGCCTCGATGGTGATCCTGGCTTCAGTACCGTTCGCGACGCTCTCGTACAGTTTGTCAAAAACCGGTACGACCGCGTCGCGGAACCTGTTCTTCCAGTCAAGTGCACCTCTCTGGGCAGTGGTTGAACAGTTGGCATACATCCAGTCCATGCCGTTTTCCGCTACCAGGGGCAGGAGACTCTGTGAAAGTTCTTCTACCGTTTCGTTGAAAGCTTCGGAGGGGGAATGTCCTTTTTTCCTCAGCAGGTTATATTGTGCTTCCATAATGCCTGCAATTGCTCCCATGAGCACACCTCTTTCGCCTGTAAGGTCGCTGTACACTTCCTTTTTAAAATCAGTTTCGAAAAGATATCCTGAACCGACTCCTATGCCGAGTGCAAATACCCTGTCTTTTGCTTTACCCGTGGCATCCTGGTAAACGGCATAGCTCGAATTGAGTCCTTTCCCTTCCAGGAAGAGCCTGCGCAGCGATGTGCCCGATCCTTTCGGGGCAATAAGAATGACATCAACATCCTTCGGCGGCACTATTCCTGTCTGATCGTTATAGGTGATCCCGAAGCCATGTGAAAAATACAGCGCCTTGCCGGCAGTCAGGTGTTTTTTTACAACAGGCCAGGAAGCTATCTGTCCGGCATCCGAAAGAAGATACTGGATTATTGTCCCTTTCTTGCTGGCTTCCTCGATCTCGAAAAGATTTTTTCCCTCGGTCCAGCCATCCTCAAGGGCTTTGCTCCAGGAGCCTGAGTCTTTACGCTGACCTACAATGACATTAAACCCGTTGTCTTTCAGGTTCAGCGCCTGCCCCGGACCCTGAACGCCATAACCTATTACGGCGATAGTTTCATTTTTAAGGACTTCGTGTGCCTTTTTAAGAGGGAATTCTTCTCTTGTCACTACATTTTCGAGAACACCGCCAAAATCGATCTTTGCCATGATTTTAAAATTATTTCTGGTTATTACTTATTTTTCAGTTAAAAAGCTGGACATTATCTGCCTTGATACGGTCAGCTGCATCCATCTCCATCAGGTATGAATTAAGCTCTTTAACCTGCTTTGTGATGGCAACACGGCCCGACCTTACAAACTGCAGAACATTGAACGGTTGCAGTTTTTCGAGAAGCTCAAGTATCTCTTCCTTGTGGCCCGTCTTTTCAATAACGGCGTATTCAGTTGTCATCTCGAGGAACCTTGCATTATGCGATCTGACGATTGACTGGATTACATTGCCGGACATCAGCGCTTTAGTTGGCACCTTTATCAGCGCTACCTCCTGGTAAATTATCTCATCGGAAGTATGAACGAAAACCTTGAGCACGTCGACCAGCCTCTCGAAAAGCTTTGAAACTTTTCTCACCATATCGGGAGTGGTCCTCACGACAATGGTCAGGAGATGAACCCCTTTGACAGCTGACTCTGAGGCAGTGATGCTGTCGATATTGATCTGCCTCCGCGTCAGTATTATTGTTATCTGGTTTAGGATGCCTATATGATCCTCCGTAAACAGCGATATTGTATATTCCTTATTCATAATTCTTCTTTCCCTTTATTATGACGTTATTCCTGTGGTAGTTTTTATTTTAAGATTAATCAGTAGGTAAGCTTTACCTCCGAGACAGAAGCTCCCGGTGATACCATTGGAAATACATTGGCTTCCTTTTCAACGGTAATGTCGAGAAGGTAAGGGCCGGGCGCAACAAGCATCTCTTTAAGTGAAGGTTCAAGATCTTCTCTGTTCACCACCTTCCTTGCAGGAATATGGTACCCTTCTGCAATCTTCGTGAAGTCGGGGTTCACTAGCTCTGTCATGGCGTATCTCTTGTCGAAGAACATATCCTGCCACTGCCGTACCATACCCAGGAAATCGTTGTTAAGAATCACAACTTTTACCGGTATATTGTACTGGAGCATTGTTCCCAGCTCCTGGAGCGTCATCTGGAAGCCGCCGTCGCCGATGAATGTTATCACCTGTGCATCGGGCCGGCCTATCTTGGCGCCGATGGCAGCCGGAAGACCGAAACCCATGGTACCCATTCCTCCTGAGGTGACCAGGCTGTTTGGCTTTGAGAACCTGTAGTACCTGGCTGCCATCATCTGGTTCTGACCCACATCGGTAACGATAATAGCGTCGCCGTTCGTGAGTTCGGATATCATCCTCACAACTTCCCCCATCCTTATCGCACCTGATTCAGGCCTCGTTTCAGGCTTGATAACCACATCATTTTCCTTCTTGTCGCATATCCTGAACTCCCTGATCCATTTTTCATACGAGTTCTTATTTACAATCGGGAGAAGGTATTTTAAAACTTCACCCGCGTCGTTGTTTATCTCAACATCAACCAGCACATTCTTGTTAATCTCCGAAGGATCTATCTCGATGTGAATAATCCTTGCCTGTTTTGCATATTTTGAAATGTTCCCTGTTACCCTGTCGTCAAACCTCATTCCGACAGCTATTATCAGGTCCGCCTGGTTTGTCAGCAGGTTAGGTGCATAATTACCGTGCATCCCCAGCATCCCGGCATACAGCCTGTGGCCCGTTGGAAATGACGACAGGCCGAGCAGGGTAAGAGCGACCGGGATCCCGGTCCTCTCGGCAAAGGCCTTCAGGTCGTCCTGCGCCCCGGAAAGCAGCACTCCGTGACCCGCCAGGATCAATGGTCGTTCTGCATGATTGATGAGAATGGCCGCAGATTCGATTGCTTTTTTATTCAGAGGAATATGAGGGTTATAGCTTCTCAGGTACTCGCATTTTTTGTATGAGAATTCAAGTGTGTTTACCTGGGCGTCTTTTGTTATGTCGATCAGCACAGGGCCAGGTCTGCCTGAACGGGCAATATAAAATGCCTTCGAAACAGCTTCGGGTATCTCCTGGGCCCTTTTCACCTGGCAGTTCCATTTTGTAACCGGCATTGAAACCCCCAGGATGTCAGTCTCCTGGAACGCATCGGTACCGATCAGGTTTGATACCACCTGGGCGGTAATGAACACCACGGGTACAGAATCGAGGTAGGCATTTGCTATGCCTGTGATCAGATTTGTTGCGCCGGGGCCTGAAGTTGCCAGGCACACACCCGGTTTGCCTGTCACCATGGCATAGGCCTGCGCAGCATGAGCTGCACCCTGCTCGTGACGTGTTAAAAAATGTTTTACCTGCTCTTCGAAATCGAAGAGCTTGTCGTATAATGGCATTATGGCACCACCGGGGTATCCGAAAACTGTATCAACCCCCTCAGCCAGCAGTGCCCTTACAAGGGCTTCGGCCCCGCTCATCTCAACTGAATTGTTCATTTTCTCTGGATGATTATTGTTTGTCTTGCTCTTTGTTTCCATCGGGTCAGCTTTAATTAAATAAGTCTCACCGCACCTTTATCGGCCGAGCTGACATATGAAGCATAAGCCTTCAGAGCCCCTGAAATCTTCCTGTCACGGCCTGCTGGTATGAATGCCAGCGCTCCTTTCTGCTCCTCTTCTTGCCTTCGCTTTTCAAGCTCCGCTGCCGGGACCAATACATTTATCTCCCTTGCGGCAATATCTATCATAATCCTGTCGCCATTTCGCAAAAGTGCTATTTCCCCGCCGGCAGCCGCTTCAGGTGAAACATGACCGATCGATAAACCTGAAGTTCCACCCGAGAACCTTCCGTCGGTTATAAGGGCACATTTTTTACTGAGCCCCTTCGACTTCAGGTAGGATGTCGGGTAGAGCATCTCCTGCATCCCGGGACCCCCTTTGGGCCCTTCATATCTGATTACTACAACATCGTCGGCTGCGATCCTGTTAGCCAGGATAGCTTCGGAAGCTTCTTCCTGCGATTCAAAAACCACAGCAGTACCGGTGAACAGGAACAATGAGGCATCAACACCTGCAGTTTTAACAATGCATCCGTTTTTCGCAATATTCCCATGCAGGACCGCAAGCCCTCCATCCTTGCTGTATGCCGATTCGGTATTACGGATGCAACCATTTTCCCGGTCGGTATCCAGCTTCTCGTAGAGCGTGGTATTGAATGCCGACTCTGCCGTTCTTATCAGCGAAGGCGCTGACCTGAAGAAATTCCATGCCTCCTCAGTCGCATTTCCGCCCATGATATCCCATTCCGAAAGTGCGTCTTTAAGCGATGGGTAGTCAATTCTCCTCACAGATGTGTCGATCAGGCCCGCCCTGTCGAGCTCGCCAAGAATTGCAGGAATCCCTCCCGCACGGTTTACATCCTGGACATGGTATGATGAACTCGGGGCCACTTTACAGATATTTGGAATCTTCCTCGAAAGTGAATCAATATCCTTCATGGTGAAGTCAACCCCGGCTTCATGGGCGATTGCCAGAAGGTGGAGAACGGTATTGGTTGAACCTCCCATTGCGATATCGAGCGACATCGAGTTTATAAATGCCTGCCTTGTGGCTATGGAACACGGAAGGACAGAATCGTCTCCTTCAAAATAGAAACGTTTTGTTATATCCACAATCGTCGCTGCGGCTTTCTCGAACAACCTGCCCCTGTTAACATGTGTTGCCAGTATTGTTCCGTTACCGGGAAGGGCCAATCCCAGGGCTTCATTCAGGCAGTTCATAGAATTTGCAGTGAACATTCCCGAACAGGAGCCGCAGGTGGGGCATGCCGATTTTTCGATCTGCAGCAGGTCCTCGTCACTTACAGAATCGTCTGCTGCCAAAATCATGGCATCTATCAGATCGATGCCTTCCGATTTGTGACTGCCGGCTTCCATGGGACCTCC
>Ga0335071_10000918_pt1 | contig 31726 bp, 26 predicted proteins | sample Lox_Sample_15_FD_206724 | JGI IMG/M metagenome (GOLD analysis project Ga0335071, IMG submission 206724) | Soil microbial communities from Loxahatchee National Wildlife Refuge, Florida, United States - Lox_Sample_1.5 | ecosystem: Environmental > Terrestrial > Soil > Wetlands | place: USA...
GCCGAATCGCCAGCGTGACCGAGCCGTCGGGCGACGTCACGTCTTACACGCACGACGTCAACGGCAACCTCTCGAGCGTCGTCCAGGGAGCCCAGCACCGGACGTACGACTACGACGCCAACGGTTTCCTGCGCTCGGAGACGACCCCGGAACGCGGCACCGTCCGGTACGACACGATCGGCAGCCTCGGCAACGTGCGCGTCGAGACGCAGCCGGACGGCCTCGTCATCAACCGCAAGTTCGACTTCGCGGGACGGCTGGCGGAGGTGGACGCGCCGGCGGGCACCCGGTACGCCGTGAACTGCTACGACGGCGCGGCCACCTGCGTCGACGGCAGCCCTGGCTTCGCGGGCGGTTCGCATCCGGCCGGCCGGCTCACGAGGCGCTATGGATACAACTGGATCCCGACGGCCGGCCCGGTCGTCGACGAGCAGTTCACCTACGGCGACGGCGGCGGACGCCTCTCCCAGAAGAAGACGGCCGTCGGCAACGGCGACCTCGGCGGGGCGAGCCAGGCCGCGTCCCAGTCCTGGACGTACAACAATCTCGGTCTCGTGCAGCAGCACAACAACCCCCGCGTGTCGGGCTCGTTTGCCACCGTCACCTCGTACACGAACGGGCTGCCGACCTCGGTCACCGGCGGCCTCTCGAACCTCGCGTCCTCGGTGACCTACAACCCCGCCGGCGGGCTCGCGAGTTGGACGGCGGGCAACGCCGTGACCCCCGTCGTCACGACGATCACCCAGGACGCTTCGATGCTGCCGCGCCCCTCGCGCATCAAGGCGGCCGGGGCCTCGACCCTGTTCGACACCGGCACCTACTCCTACGACGGCGCCGGCAACGTCCTCTCCCAGAGCGACGCCGCCAACGGCGGCTCCTTCACCTACGACGGCCGCTCGCGACTCCTGTCGGCCCAGTACGGTCCGTCCGGCTCGCGGAGCTTCGCCTACGACCGCTGGGCCAATCTCCTCCAGAACGGCTCGTGGACTTTCCAGGTCGACACGAGCGCCAACAACAACCGAGTCCGGGTCGGCGGTTCGACGACGGCCGTCGCCTACGACGGCCGCGGCAACATGACGGCGCACAACGCCGACACGACCGCGTACGACGCTCTCGACCGCCTCTATCGCAACCAGAATCCGTCGGGCGACTGGGTCTTCCTCCACGACGGCGCCGGAGAGCGCGTGGTCAAGTTCCCCGGGAGCGGCTCGCTGCTGCGCCGCGAGATGGCCCGCCTGGTCGGCGAGGCCAACAAGGCGGCGGGCAAGACCGGCTGGTCGGGCGCTCCGGACGCCTGCACCGGCACCTTCGCCGACGTCCGTTGCGCCACGGACGCCGACGGCTCCTGGATCCAGACCGTCGTCGATCACGGGGTTTCGGCCGGCTGCGGCTCCGGGCTCTTCTGTCCGGACGACCCGCTGACCCGCGCCCAGATGGCGGCCTTCGTCGTGAAGGGATACCGCGCCGACGGCGCGCCGGCGCCCGCCTGCACGAATCTCTTCGCCGACGTGCCCTGCGCCGGCACCTCGCCGTGGGTGCCTTTCGCTCCCTACATCGAGCAGCTGTCTCGCGACAACGTCACGGCCGGCTGCGGCGGAAACAACTTCTGCCCCGGCAATCCCGTCACTCCGTGGCAGATCCTCGTCTGGATGTCCAAGACCCCCGCCGTGCCCGGAGGCGTCGCCTGGAACGCCGCGTATCATCCCGTCCCGCGCGGAGCGATCTATACTTTCCGCGATGAGCAGAACCGCGTCGTCACCGAGATGACGGACGCGCCCTCGGGTCCCGCCGCGGCCACCCTCGCCGTCAGCCGGGACAACGTCTTTCTCGGCAACCTTCTCGTCGCGTCGAACACCGGCTCCGGCTGGAATTTCGACGTCTCCGACCACGTCGGGAGCATCCGGGCGGTCTGGGACGCCTCCGGAAGGGTGACGGAAACACACAAGTACTGGCCCTACGGCGAGGACGTCAACGCGCTGCCGCCCAACCAGCACCTCGCCTTCCAGACGATGGAGCGCAACGACGCCGTCTCACAGCACTACGATCACGCCCGGACGCAGCACTACAACCTGGGAAGGTTCTTGAGCCCGGATCAAATCGGCGGACAGGCTGGGAATCCGCAGTCCTGGAATCGGTACGCCTATGGCCTCAACAATCCCGTGATGTACGTTGATCCAAACGGAACGCTCGCCTTCCCCCATCACTTCGTCACGACCTTCACCGCAGCCCGTAACAGCGGCATGGGCATCGTTGCCAGCGCCACCCTGGCCTGGAGGACGGCGGCGGTTGACCTGCGCCACGCTTCTCAGGGCAAAGACGCTGCCAGTGCAAATGTGCATGCGATGCGCGGCAGGGTTGATGGCGGGAGCTACCAGACCTCGGCAGAGGGTCAGCGCGGAATTTCTCAGACGATTTCTCAGGAAATCCGGACAAGCGATCTCGCTGGCGCTCTTCATACTGCCGAAGACGCCGCGACACCTGCGCATCAGGATCAGCCCTGGGAGGGGTTCAAGCTGAACTGGATAACGCTGGAACACATTGCTGGTGACCTCTTCCCTTCTCCCTCGACCCTGAAGGGCGCGACCTACATGGCCGAAGCGGTCATCCAAGCCTCACAGAACTCACAAGGGACGCAACCTGGCGCCAACACGCCCGCGGGACAGCAGCCCCTCCAAGGCTCTTGCTACCCGGATCCCCGAGATTGTTCCGGCGCCGCGTATCGCGTCGACCACATCAACCACTGAAAGGGGTGAGAGTCGCGATGCTTGCCATGGCCACTGCGATAGCGCTGCTAGCTGCTTCCGCCGAGCCCGCCGTGACGACTGCGGCGGTGGAGGTGGCGCAGAGTCAGGTCTGCATTCCGGAAGGCTACTTTCTCTTGGTTCGCCGCAACGGATCGGTAGGGGCTATTCGGCTCGAGCACGTCAAGGCCCTGAAAGAGCCTGGAACGGGAGAGGCAGATTATCAATCGTACTTCTCTCAGGATGGGACCGCGTTGACATCACCGATGGCGGTTCGACGTCACGGGAAAGTCAAGGACGCTGCGCTGGCTGGGCTAGGGCGTCTGGCGGTACAGCCTAAAGATACCCGCTTGCAAGTCGGACCGTTCAGTTTCGATTACGGCTTCCCAGGATGCGTCGGGATGAACCAGGCCGGCAAGGCCGAACTGGACGAAGGCTTTGAGTTTGCACCGACCGACGTGGTCGATCTCGCGAAACTCGATCCCGACGGGCCCTGGCGCTGGTTCCGCGTCGAGAAGAATCGGCGGATCAGGTTGAGCTTGGGGGAACTGCGGGGGGCGCCGCGAACGGCGCCCCAGCCCTAGAGAGAGCCGAGCCGCCGGACCGGCAGCACGCGATGAGGGGACCGAATCAGTCCGTCGCCGACGCGCGGAATCAGGCGATTCAATTCTACGAAGAGAACGTCAACCAGGCCAAGGGGACGCAAGCCATTGCCGAGAGGAATGGTCAGGAGGGGCTGGACCCGAAGGCTTTGGAGTCTCTCGGCAGAGCGCTCCATACCGTCAGCGATGCGACGTCACCGATGCACGAGAGCTTGCAGCGCTGGAATTGGCCCGACCCCTCCGCGGACCAGGAGCACAGCCGAGGCGAAAGCGCGATCTCCCCCGAAAGGATGGAGATGGCGGTCCAGATGGAGCGCGCCGCGTTCGGGGAGGCGTTCGGAACGGAGGCTCTGCATGAGGCGATCGCGCCTCCACCTCCGCCCGACGCCTGCCAGCAGAATCCCCGGAACTGCCCGGGTCACGATCAGGGGCGGCGATGAGCTCCGGAAGAGCCTGGCTCTGGGCGCTGCTCGTCGGGACCGCTCTCACTGTTCTTGGTGGGGCGACGCCCGCGCACTTTCTCCTGTATCCGGGGCTGGTGCTCGTCTGGCCGATATGGCCGGAGGGAGTACACACGGGTGGACCGGTGCCGTCGGCCCTGTGGCCCCATGGTTTCTATTTCGCCAGTGCCCTCTTCTGGGTGGCCCTGATTCGGGCCGCTCTGGCCTTGCTGGACCGTATCCGACGTCGCCCCGCGGCGCAACGCGGATAGGGCACGAGGGCGTTGGCGAGCCTCTCGCGATTCCGGGTGGCGTGACCGGGGGAGCTCCGGGCACGCCACTCGCCGTCGGCGCCCGGGCGCTCCCCCAGGATGGCCTCGTCGAAGTCCAGGCGCGGCGACGACACGACGCGGCGAAATGAGGACACGGAGACGTTCCCCGGATACCATCCCCGGTGGAGGAGAACGCATGACGAAGACCTCGAGGATTCTCACGACGCTCGCCCTCGCGCCATGCCTCGCGGCCGCGGCCGCGGCGGCACAGACCGACGAGGCGACAGCCGTCAAGGCGGTCGTGCAATCGGCGTACGTCGAGGGCGTGCACGCGAACGGGGATGCCGCCGCGATGCGGGCCGGGTTCCATCCCGACTTCCGCATGCTGGTGCTCCGCGACGGAAAGATGACGGCGGTGACGCTCGAGGAGTGGATCACCCGCATGCAGGCGAGCCAGAAGGAGCATCCGGACGCGCCGAAGCCCGCCGTGCGTGCCGACTTCCCCATCGTCGACGTCACGGCGAACGAAGCTTTCGTCAAGGTCGAGCTCTACCGCGACGGCAGGCACGCCTTCACCGACTATCTCCTGCTCTACAAGTTCGCGGACGGGTGGAAGATCGTTTCGAAGATCTTCCAGGTTCACGCCTGAGGCGGCGGGCCTCGGCGCGCGGGCCGGGCCCTACTTCACGTAGACGGTCCTGCCGCCGACGACGGTCGCGTCGACCTCGATCTTCTCGATTTCCTCGGGCTTGACCCGGAAGGGATCCGCCGAGAGCACGACGAAGTCGGCGAGCTTGCCGGGCTCGAGCGAGCCCTTGCTCTTCTCCTCGAAGCCCGCGTAGGCGGCCGACACCGTGTAGGCCCGCAGCGCCTCCTCGACCGTGATGCGCTGCGACGGAACCCATCCGCCCGGGTTCCTGCCGTCGAGCGTCCGTCGCGTGACGGCGGCGGCGATCCCGAGGATCGGGGAGATCGGCGCCACGTCCCAGTCGGAGCCGAACGCGACGGTGGCCTTCGCGTCGAGCAGCGACCGCCACGCGTAGCTCGTCTTCACGCGCTCCGGCCCGAGGCGCTTGTCCGCCCAGCGGCCGTCGTCGACCGCGTGGTACGGCTGCATCGAGGCGATGACGCCGAGCTCGGCGAACCGCGGGATGTCGGACGCGCGCAGATGCTGCGCATGCTCGATGCGGAAGCGGCGGTCGCGCGGCCCGTTGACCTTCCAGACGCGCTCGTAGATGTTCAGGATCTCGGCGTTGGCCCGGTCGCCGATCGCATGCACCTCGACCTGCAGACCGGCCTTGTCGGCGGCGAGGACGCGTTCCTCCATCTTCGAGAGCGGGATCGCTCCCGGCGCGAAGACGCCCCGGTTCCCGGGCTCGTCGGTGAAACCTTCGAACATCGCCGCCGTGCCCGAGCCGAGCGAGCCGTCCATGAACCCCTTGACGCCGCCGACGCGCAGCCAGTCGTCCTGCGCCATCGAGGCCTGGAGCTCCTTGACCTTCTCCCAGAGGCCGATCCCCGGCCGCGAGTTGACGCGCACGATCATCCTGCCGCCGCGCCGCAGGGCGTCCCACACCGGCAGGTCCTCGACGCCGCCCGGCAGGTCCTGCACCGACGTGACGCCGTAGCGCACGGCATTCATCATGGCGGCGTCCGCCGCCGCGGTCATCTCGGCGGCCGTGCGCGCGGGGCGCACCGCGTCGACGAGCTCCATCGCGCCGTCCTTGAGGATGCCGGTCGGCTCGCCCTTCGCGTCCCTGACGATGACGCCGCCCGGCGGATCGGGCGTCGCGGCCGTGATGCCCGCGAGCTCGAGCGCGAGGCTGTTGCAGAGCGTCATGTGCCCGTCGAGGCGGGAGATGCACGTCGGGTGGTCGCCGGTCGCGGGGTCGAGCAGCGCCTTCGTCGGCAGCTCGGGCGGGGTCCACTGCGTGTGGTCCCACGTGCCGTCGGTCAGCCACACGCCCGCGGGCTTGCCCTTCACGTAGGCCGCGACCTCGCGCGTGAATTCCGCCGGCGACTTGCTGTTGCGCAGGTCGAGCGCCAGCAGGTCGAACCCCCCGCTCGTCATGTGGGTGTGGCAGTCGATGAAACCCGGCACGACGCGCCGCCACTTCCCGTCGAGGACGACCGTCGTCGGGCCCTTGAACGCGCCGATCTCCTTGTCCGACCCGACGGCGACGAGGCGGCCGCCGCGCACGGCCAGCGCCTCGGCTTCGGGGTTCTTCGGGTCGCCCGTCCAGACGCGCGCCGAGACGAGGACCAGGTCCGCCGGAGGCTCGGGAGGCGCGGCGGCGAGGAACGCGGTCATCGCGAGAAGGGCCAGCATGCCTTCGGTTCCGCTACGCCGTCGACGACGTGCCGACGTTCTTCTCGGCGAGCGCCGCGCGGGCCGCGGCCAGCCGCGCCACCGGCACGCGGAAGGGCGAGCAGGAGACGTAGTCGAGGCCGACGTGGTTGAAGAACTCGATCGAGCGCGGATCGCCGCCGTGCTCGCCGCACACGCCGACCTTCAGCTTCGGCTTGACCTCGCGGCCGCGCCGCGTGCCGATCGCGACGAGCTCGCCCACACCGTACTGGTCGAGGCTCGAGAACGGGTCCTCCGGGAGAATGCCCTCGGCGATGTAGACCGGCAGGAACGTCCCCATGTCGTCGCGCGAGTACCCGTAGGTCATCTGCGTCAGGTCGTTCGTGCCGAACGAGAAGAAGTCGCAGTTCAGGGCGATGCGGTTCGCGCGCAGCGCGGCCCGCGGGATCTCGATCATCGTGCCGACCTTGTACGAAACGGCCTGCCCGGTCTCGGCCGTGACCTTGCGCGCCGCCTCGTCGACGAGCACGCGCAAGCGCTCGAACTCGCCGCGGGCGCCGACGAGCGGGATCATGATCTCGGGGTTCGGATGCAGCCCCTCGCGGATCGCCGCGGCCGCGGCCTCGAAGATCGCCCGGACCTGCATCTCGTAGATCTCGGGGTTGGTGATGCCGAGACGACAGCCCCGGTGGCCGAGCATCGGGTTGGCTTCCTTCAGCGCGTGAGTCCGCTCGCGCACCTTGTCTCCGGTAACGCCGAGATCGGCGGCCGTCCTCTGGATGGCTTCCTCGTCGTGCGGCAGGAACTCGTGGAGCGGCGGGTCCAGAAGCCGCACCGTCACGGGCCGGTCGCCCATCTCGCGAAAGATGCCGAGGAAGTCTTCGCGCTGCATCGGCAGGATCTTCGCCAGGGCCGCGCGGCGCTGGTCGAGAGTCTCGGCCAGGATCATTTCGCGCACGGCGACGATGCGTTTGGCCTCGAAGAACATGTGCTCGGTTCGGCAGAGGCCGATGCCCTCGGCGCCGAAGAGGCGCGCCACCCGCGCGTCGGTCGGCGTGTCGGCGTTGGCCCGGATGCCGAGGCGCCGCCGGGCGTCGGCCCACTCGAGGATGCGCGTGAACGCGCGATAGACGGCCGAGTCCTCCGGCCTGATCGTCCCTTCGAGGACGACCTGGAGCACCTCGGACGGTTGTGTCGCGAGCTTCCCGAGGAGCACCTCGCCCGCGGTTCCGTCGACCGAGATCCAGTCGCCCTCGGCGGCCTTCAGGCCGCGCGCGCGGATCTCGCCGCGGACGTGGTCCACCGTGATCTCGCCCGCGCCGACGACGCAGGTCTTCCCCATGCCGCGGGCGACGACCGCGGCGTGCGAGGTCGCTCCCCCGCGCGTGGTCAGGATGCCCGCCGCCGCGTGCATGCCGGCGATGTCCTCGGGCGACGTCTCCTCGCGCACGAGGACGACCGTCTCGCCTTTGGCGACCATCGCGACCGCGTGCTCGGCCGTCAGCGCGATGCGGCCGCAGGCGGCGCCGGGACCGGCCGGCAGACCCTTGCCGAGCAGTCGCCCTTCCTTGACCGCGGCCGCCTTCTCCCTGGCCGGGAAGATGGGCGCGAGCAGCTGGACCAGCTGTTCGGGCTCGACGCGCGCGACCGCTTCCTCGGCGTCGATCAGGCCCTCGTCGACCATGTCGGTGGCGATGCGCACCGCGGCGAAACCCGTGCGCTTGCCGTTGCGCGTCTGCAGGAGATACAGCTTTCCTTCCTCGATCGTGAACTCGAGGTCCTGCATGTCGCGGAAACGCTTCTCGAGTCGCTCGCGCACGCGCAGGAGCTCGGCGTAGGCCTGCGGCATCGTCTCCTCGAGCGACATCCCCGAGCCGTTGGCGTTCAGCGGCCGCGGCGTCCGGATGCCGGCCACGACGTCCTCCCCCTGGGCGTTGGGCAGGAACTCGCCGTAGAACTTCCTCTCGCCGGTCGCCGGGTCGCGGGTGAACGCGACTCCCGTGGCGGACGTCTCGCCGCGGTTGCCGAAGACCATCGCCTGGACGTTGACCGCGGTTCCCCAGTCGTCCGGGATGTGGTGGAGCTTGCGGTAGGTCTTGGCGCGGTCGTTGTCCCAGGAACGGAAGACGGCGCCGATCGCTCCCCAGAGCTGCTCGCGCGGGTCGTCGGGAAAGTCGTGGCCCGTCCGCTGCCGGACGATCTGCTCGCCCCGGCGGACGATCTCGGCGAGGTCGGCGGCGGTCAGGTCGGTGTCGCCGGCGACGCCACGGGCCTGCTTGACCTCCTTCATCGCCTTCTCGAACTCGTGGCGCGGCACGCGCAGGACGACGTCGCTGTACATCTCGAGGAAGCGCCGGCGGCAGTCGAGCGCGAAACGCTCTCCGGAGCGCGCGGCGAGGCCCTTGACGGTGCGCGAGGTCAGGCCGAGGTTCAGGATCGTGTCCATCATCCCGGGCATCGAGGAGCGGGCGCCGGAACGCACCGAGACGAGCAGCGGGTCGTCGGCGTCGCCGAAGCGCTTGTCGGCGTCGTGCTCGAGCCGGACGAGCGCCGTCTCGACCTCGGCACGAATGCCGTCGAGCGAGGCGCCGCGCGAGACGTCGGCGCAGACCGAGGTCTCGATCGTGAACCCGGGCGGCACCGGGATCCCGAGGGCGGTCATCTCGGCCAGGCCCGCGCCCTTGCCGCCGAGGGTTTCCTTGCCGAGGCCGGCGCCTTCGGCCGCGCCGTTGCCGAACGAGAAGATGCGTTTCATTTTTCCACCACGATTTCGGAAAAATCGGCGAGGCTCGTGAACTCTTTCTGGATGGACGCGAGCAGCGCCAGGCGGTTCTTCCGCAGATCCTCTTCGGGCGCATTGACGAGAACGTCGACGAAGTAGCGGTCGAGCGACGGCGCGATCGAGGCGATCGTCTCCATCGCCTCGCGGTAGTGGCGCTCCGCGACGAAACCGGAGATGGCCTGCCTGGCCTGGAGGAAATCGGCGGCGAGCACGCGCTCCGCATCCTCGCGGTAGAGCTCGGGCCGCGGCGCACCCGGCTGGTCGCCGCCCACGATGTTCCGGATGCGCTTGAAGGCGAGGATCAGGGCGCGGAAGTCCATGTGACGCCGCGCGTCCGAGAGAGCGCGCGCCCGGTCCGCGGCGTCGGCGAAATCCCAGACGCCGACGTTCAGCACCGCCGAGATCTCGTCGTACGTGTGGCCGCGCCGCTCGAGCAGGCTCCGCACCCGGTCGGCGAAGAAACGGCCGAGCTCGTCGACGACGGCGTCCGGATCCGGCCCTTTCAGGTCGGCCGGCAGCAGCGCGAGCGCCTGGCGCACGATCGGGCGCCAGTCGGTCCGCCAGTTGCGCCCGATCGCGATCGCGACGGCGCCGAGCGCCGCCCGCCGCAGGCCGTACGGGTCCCTGGACCCGGTCGGCACGAGGCCGATGCGGAAGAGCGAGGCGAGCGAGTCGAAGCGATCCGCGAGCGAGAGGATCGCGCCGGAGGCCTCGCGCGGCGGGTCGTCCGAGCCCGAGGCGGGGCGGTACTGGTCGTAGATCGCCTTCCACACGCCGTCGGGCTGGCGCTCGCGGCGCGCGTAGATGCCGCCCATGACGCCCTGCAGGTCGGTGAACTCCTTGACGACGAGGGTCGTCAGGTCAGCCTTCGACAGGCGCGCCGCCGTGCGGACGGTCTCGACGAGGTCCGCGCGCCCGACGAGGCGCGCGATCGCCTCCGCGATTTCCTCGATGCGGGCCGTCTTCCGGCGATAGTCGCCGAGCCGGTCCTGGAACGTCAGGTGCTCGAGACCGGGCAGCCGTGCCTCGAGGCGCTCCTGGACGTCGGCCTCGAAGAAGAACCGCGCGTCCGCCAGCCGCGCGTTCAGAACCCACTCGCACCCCTTGGCGACGAACCCCTTCGGATCGTCCGTGTTGTCCATCACGGCGAGGAAGTGCGGCAGCAGGCCGGCCGGACCGCGCACCGGGACGTACTTCTGGTGCGTCCGCATCGCGGTGACCGTGATCTCCTCGGGCAGCTCGAGAAACTCGGGCGCGAAGGCGCCGCGGACGAGGCCCGGCCACTCGACGAGATCCGAAAGCGTGTTCGCGAGGTCCGCGTGCGCCTCGATCTGACCGCCGACCTCGCTCGCCAGGCGCCTTGCCTTCTCGAGGATCTGGAGCCGACGCGCCTCGGCGTCCGGCTCGACGAACGCGCGGCGGAGACCCTCGAGATAGTCCTCGGGCGACGTGACCCGGATCTCGCCGTCCGAGAGGATCCGGTGGCCGGCGGTGACGTTGCCCGCCGCGAGACCGAGGACGTCCATCGCGACGACGCGTCCGCCGTAGACGGCCACGACGCTGCGGACGGGACGCACGAACGCGCGGTCGCCCGCGCCCCAGCGCATCGTCTTCGGAAACGTCAGGCCCGCGACGACGCGCGGCACGACCTCCCCGAGGACCTCCTCGGCGCTGCGGCCCGGAATCGTCCGCCGCGCCGCGACGGTCCTGCCCCGCGGTGAATCGACGACGACGAGCTCGGCGACGTCCACCTTCTGCGCCCTCGCGAAACCCTCGGCCGCCTTCGTCGGCTTGCCGTCGGCGTCGAACGCGTTCGCGGCGGGCGGCCCGAGCACCTCGGAAGACCGGTCCGGCTGCCGTTCGGGAATCCCGCGCAGCACGACCGCGAGGCGCCGGGGCGTCGCGTACGACTCGGCGGCGGCCGGCGTCAGCCCTTCCTCCGCCATCCCGTCGGCGAGTCGGCGGGCGAGCTCCAGGCGCGCCGGCAGCAGCACCGGCGCCGGGATCTCCTCCGTCCGGATCTCGAATACGAAGTCCTGACTGCTCACTTGGAATCGCCCGCCCGCCGCGCTCGCGGCGTCGGGCCCGCTGCCTCGCCCCTCAATAAACCGCCGGCTCCGGCTCGGAGAGCGGGAACCGAGACCCTTCCTTGCCCGAGACGTACGCCCGCGCGCAGGCGCAGGCGAGATCGCGAATCCGCCGCACGATCCCGACGCGGTCGGTCGCCGACACGGCGCCGCGCGCGTCGAGGATGTTGAACTGGTGGGAGCACACGAGCGTCGCCTCGTAGGCCGGCAGGACGAGCCCGGCCTCGAGGCAGCGCCTGGCCTCGCGCTCGTGCCGGTCGAGCATCAGCGTGGCGAGCTCGACGTCGGCCACTTCGAAAGCGTACTGCGACATCTCGACCTCGTCCCTGCGGCGCACCTGGCCGTACGTCAGCGCGTCGTTCCAGCGCACGTCGAAGACCGAGTTCGCCTTCTCGAGGAACATCGCGATTCGCTCGAGGCCGTAGGTGATTTCGGCCGAGACCGGCGCGAGGTCGATGCCGCCCGCCTGCTGGAAGTACGTGAACTGGGTGATCTCCATGCCGTCCATGACCACCTGCCAGCCCACGCCCCAGGCGCCGAGCGTCGGCGACTCCCAGTTGTCCTCCTCGAAACGGACGTCGTGCTCCGCGAGCACGAGGCCCAGACGCTGGAGGCTGCGCAGGTAAACGTCCTGGACGTCGTCCGGCGAAGGCTTGAGGACGACCTGGAGCTGCATGTGGCGCGCCAGGCGCATCGGGTTCTCGCCGTAGCGCCCGTCGGCCGGCCGCCGCGAGGGCTGCACGTAGGCGCAGCGCCACGGGTCCGGGCCGAGCACCCGCAGGAACGTGGCCGGGTGCATCGTCCCGGCGCCCACGGGCAGGTCGTACGGCTGCTCGATCAGACAACCCTCGGCCTCCCAGAACGCCGTCAGCTCCGCGATCAGCCGCTGCAGCGTCGGCGCGCCCGCGCGCTTGGTCAGGGAGTCGACGAAATGGGCGTCGTGCTGCATGTGGGCCTCGGGGGGAAGGCCGCGCCGGTCAGTCACGGGAGCAAGCTTCCGCAGGCCGCATTCGGGACGCAGTTTATCGCAGGGACGACCGACGCCCGAGCGCCCTCGTTCTCGAGGAGTCTCTCACGGCCGACCGGACGGGGTCAGCCCGAAGGCCGTTCGATGAGAACGACATCCGAGTTTTCCCGGAACCGATCGAACACGATCTGCTTGCCGTCGGGCGAGACGTCGAAACTCCGTATGTCGTAGCCGATCTCCAGGTCGGTGAGCTGGCGGCGGGTTCCTGACGCCGGATCGAAGTGCCAGAAGTCGTAGCCGTTGTCCTTGGTGAGCATCAAGACCAGCGACCGGCCGCCCGGAAGGAAGCGCCACTGGACCCGCCCGTAATCGGACTGAATCTCGGGCACCGCGACCGGCTGTCCGTCCGGGGTGACCCCTTTCATCGCGCAACTCGGTCCGACACCCTGGCGGCAGTAAAGGATGAGCCGTCCGTCCGGCGACCAGAGCGGAGTCTGGTTGACGCCTCCGACCAGTCGGACGGGAGCTCCACCGCCCACCGGAACCTTGTACACCGGTTGCTCGGTGCCGTCGGAGGCGACGACGGCGATCCACGTTCCGTCCGGGGACCAGGACGGCGCGTCGCGGGCGTCGAGAGACTCGGCGAGCCGGCGTGGTCCGGTGCCGTCCGCCGCCGCGACGTACAGCCGACCACGCCCGCCCTGCCGGGCGACGAAGGAAATCTGCGCGTTGTCGGCGGAGATGGCGGGCGGAGCGATGACCGCCCCTTCGCTCCCCCGCCAAAGCTCGGTCACCCGGCCGTCCTTGAAACGCCAGAGGCCGTCGGCGGCGCCCTTGGCCGAGAGGAACAGGATCTCTCCGGGACCGATGCGGGGAGCCGCCGCGCGGACGACCGGAATGGAAAGGCGGCTCGCGCCCGTCTCGTTGACGACGTGGTCCGTGATCGGCACCGACCAGAGGTGCGAGGTCGGGTTGGCGATGGTGGCGGCGAGGCGCCGGCCGTCCGCGCTCGCCGCGATCGAGCTGTACTCCTCGAACCCGAGGCTCACGGCATGCGGGATCCGCCGCTCGACGTCCATGGCATAGAGCCCGGATCCCGTGTCCGGCCGCGCGGCGGTGTAGATCAACGTGCGGTCGTCCAGGAATGCCGAATACGACACGCGCGAGTGATGATTCGTCAGCCGCTCGAGCTTCCCCCCGTCGGCGGGGATGCGCCAGATGTCCATGTCGTACGGGCTCACGATCCCGCGGGCGAAGTAAACGTAGCGCCCGTCCGGGGACCAGACGGGATAGTGATTGCGGACGCCCGGCTCGCCAAGAAGGATCCGCTTCCTGTTGGCGCCGGTCCGGTCCGCCACGAACATCGCCTGCGCCACGTCGGCGTTGTTGTAGACGAGCCGGGACCCGTCGCGCGACCACGCGACCGAGACCGCGTCGGGCAGGAACAGCCGCTTGTCCCCGCCGATCGTGGGGACGATCCACAGGTCGCTCAAGCGGCCCGTCCTGGCCGCGTCGGACACGCCGAACCAGACGTGGGCGTCGTCGCCGGAAAAGCCGATGTTGCGCCGACGATTGCCCTGCGTCACCGGCACCGAGCCCTGGGAGAGGTTGAGCAGCTGGTCGCTCCCGACCTGAGTCACCCAGGCGTCGAACGGACCGGCCCGGTCGGAGATGAACGCGACGAACTTGCCGTCGGCCGAAATCGCCGCGTCGAACTCCGTTCCCTCCCAGTCGGTCAGGCGCGTGAAGGTGGCGCCGGCCAGCGGGTTCTTCCAGAAGTAGTCGCTCTCGCGGAGCCGCCATCCGAGGACGCCGAGAGCCAGGATCCCCGCGGCGGCCGCCCCCGCCAGAATCCAGCGCCGGCGCCTCCTCGCCGGCGACGCGACAGCCGGGAGGGCCCCGGGGTTGGAGGCCTCCGACAGGTTGTCGCGGATCGTCATCAGCTCGCGCGCCAGATCCTCGGTCGAAGCGTAGCGATCCGCGGCCTTCTTGGACAGGCAGCGCTGCACCGTCCAGCGCAGCGGCGGCGGGATCCGGACGTTGAGGACCGCAATCGGCTCGGGCTCGTCCTGGATGATGGCCGCGAGCGTCTGCGGCGCGGAGGCCCGCTGAAAGGCCCGCTCCCCGGTCGCCATCTCGTACAGCATCGCGCCCAGGGAGAATTGATCCGAGCGATAGTCGACGGGAGCGCCGGTTGCCTGCTCGGGCGACATGTACCCGACGGTGCCCAGGATGATGCCCTCCTGCGTCGCCCCCGAATCCTGGCGCTGATCCGACGCGGCCGGCGCCTGGCCGTCCCCCTGCGTCAGCTTGGCCAGTCCGAAGTCGAGGATCTTGACGTGGCCCTGGTCGGTCACCATGACGTTCTCGGGCTTCAGATCCCGGTGCACGATGCCCGAAGCGTGCGCCTTCGCCAGTCCTTCGGCCAGCTGGATCCCGATGTCGAGCAGGCGACGGACCGGCAGCGCGCCGTCGAGGAGGATCGCCCGCAGCGACTCGCCGGAAACGAGCTCCATGGCGATGTAGTGGACGGAGTCGACGGCGCCGACCTCGAAGATCGTCACGATGTTCGGATGATTCAGCGCCGACGCCGAGCGCGCCTCTCGCTCGAATCGTGAGACGCGCTGGGGAATTTCGGCGAGCGCGTTCGGGAGAACCTTGATCGCCACCTCGCGGCCGAGCCGCACGTCCCGCCCCCGGTAGACCTCGCCCATACCGCCCGAACCGAGAGGGCCGAGGATCTCATAGGGACCGAAGCGGCGCCCTGCTGCCAGTGACATCCGGGACAAATCCTATCGTCCGGCGCGCCCGCCGCTCAGAACCGCCTGGCGTAGCTCGCCAGAACGAGATAGGGCGCGAAGGACGCCCCGATGGTCCTGCCCAGCGAGACGTCGAGCGGGCTATCCAGCTTGTTGGCGGCGACGCGGACGGGCACGCTCACCGTGGCCGTATTGGCGCCGTGCGTCCAGGTCAGACCGGGCTCGACGTAGATCTCGTATCCGGGCCGACGCCAGTAGAGGTCTTTGCCGCCGATGAGGTCCTTCACGGTCACCCCGTTGATCCGGCCGCCCGCGCTGGCGACGAGACCATCGACCCCCGGGACGAGGTAGGCCGCGCCCAGGCGTCCCGAATACGTGTCCGGAACCGAGCGGAGCGCGTCGAAGTTCGCCACATCGGTGTGTTCCTCGACGCTCAACCCGTAGTAGCCCGACGCGTATGCGAAGAAGGGTCCGGCGACCTGCGCCGTGCCCTGGGCGCGCACGAGGATGGCCCATCCGCCGGTGCCGAGCTGCGCCGATTCGTCGAGGGGCCTGCCGTCCGGCGTCGGGCCGGCCCGATCCGGCACGTCGTCGCGGCCCGTCGGCGCGAGGAACCCGAGGCTGACGGAACCCGCGAAACGCGACGGAATCGCCGGGTCCGAGAGCCAGTACTCGGCCTGGAGCGCCACGTCGCCGAGCCCGGATGCCTGGAACTCGTGGAGCTCGGTCGGCCCGGCCGGGACGACGGCCGACCCGATCGCGAAGGGCACGGTCAAATCGAGACTCAACCGATTGCTCAGGCCGTAGAGCACGTCGAGGTTGATGAGATTGACGGTTCTCTGAGGCGGAGTTTCGAAGGGCGCCGAGGCGTCGTCGCGGTGATCGCCGACGAAGAAGTCGTCCGCGCTGCCGTACTGATACGAAATCTGTGCCTGCCACTGCCTGGCCGGCAGGAACGGTTCGTTCTGGACGCCCAGACTGGGCGCCGTAAACCGGATCGGCTGTCAGCCCTGCCCGGAGGCGGGGCGGACCCCGAGCCAGAGCAGCGCCGCGGCCGCCAGACCAACCCGTCGGGGTGCGCGAACTCTGCGCGAACGAACGATGCGGAAAGTGTCCCTCCGCCCCGGCGAGAGTGTCAACAGCCGGAGCAGAGGCCGACTACGGCTCCGCAACGGTCTCGGTCGAGGGCGGCAGCGGAACCATGCGGAACGTCAAGGCGACCGCTCCGACGACGATGCGGGCGCCGTCATGGAGGGCGGCGGGAGCCTCGACCATCCGGTCATCCAGGCGGGTGCCGTTCTTGCTGCCGAGGTCCTCGAGCGCCGCGCTTCCCTCGGCGGCGATGATCCGCGCATGCCGGCGGGAGACGCTCGGATGATCGATGTAGAGCTCGGCCCCCGGATCGCGGCCAATGAGCGTTTCGCCCGGCTGAAGAACCGTGCGCCGGCCCGCCTGCAGGATCCAACAGGACCACGCCCGCACCGGGCGCGCGACGTCGGGCTCCTCCAGCGCCTCGCCACAGAACGCGTAGCCGAAGCCATGGACCGTCCGCACGAACAGAGGGTGCCTCGCCTCGTCGCCGATGACGCGCCGCAGCTCGACGAGCAGGCTGGTCAAGGTGCCATCCGAAACGAACGTTCCGGGCCAGAGCCTTGAGTGAATCTGCTTTTTCGACACGGCCCGAGGGCGCTTCTCCAGAAGGAGCTCGAGCAGCTGGAATGCCTTGGGCTGGATGTGCGCGAGATCGCCGCGGACGTGGAGCTGCCGCGTTGCCGAATCGAGCAGGCATTCACCGAAGCGAATCCGCATGGGCACCGCCGGCCGAATTATCGCGCAGGCGGGCAGGCACCGGCCGCCGGCGGTCCAGCCCAAACCCAGCACTTTTCAAGGGTGCTTCCAACGACCCCACCCGCCTCATCCCCCTAACGTCCCTTCCCATGGAGCCCGGATCGAGGACCTCGGAGGCGCCGCTGGTCCAGCCCCTGGACACCGACGCGTCGGACGCGACTTTCCAGCCGTCCCTCACCACGGGACTGCGCGCCTATGCGACCCGCCGCTTGCGAAACCGGGCGGCGGGGGAAGACGTCTGCCAGGAGGCGTTGCGCGTGGGCGTCGAAGCGCTCGCGGCAGGCCGTATCGAGAGCCCCGAGGCGCTTCCCGGCTTTCTCTTCCGGGCCGCGGCAAACCTCTGCATGCACGTCGGACGCTCGGCCGCGCGCGAGAGCCGCGCCCTGCAGCGACTGGCTTCGGACGAGCTCGGGCAGGCCGAGCGCGGAGGCGATCCCCTCGATTCGCTCATCTCGGCGGAAACGCGGGCCCGCGTGCTGCGGGCCCTCGCGCGGATCGACCCGACCGAGCGGCAGCTGCTCGGAATGACGTTTCGCGACGATCTTTCGTCGGAGCGGATAGGTCGGCGGCTCGGCATCACGCCGGGAGCGGTTCGCGTGCGCCGGCATCGGGCGCTCCGGCGCCTGGCGGCGCTGCTCGGGAGGACAACGCCGCCCGTCACGCGCGATCTGAAGCGGGAAGTCTCTCCGAGGGCCGCGAGCCGGCGCCCTGGAGGACGACCCGGATCTCGAGGAGGAACGCCGATGAACGCTCGGGCCACCGCATCGCATGGCACCCGGTTACGACGGATCCTGCCTTTCGCGCTTCTGGCGCTTCTCGGAACCGCCCCCGCCGGGGCCCAGGATGTCCGCCAGTTTCCCGCACACCAGCCGCACGACATCGCTCCGGGACCGGACGGTGCGATGTGGTACGCGGAGGGCCCGTTCCGGAAGATCGGCCGCATCGACGGCAGCGGGGCCGTCACGGAGTTTCCGGTCGAACAGGAAACCCGGTCCATCGCTCCGGGGTCCGACGGCAACCTCTGGTTCACCACGGAGACCGCGATCGGCCGGATGACGCCCTCGGGAGCGCTCGCGTGGTACCCGGTCTCGAGCGCCCTCCAGATCGTCTCGGCGCCCGACGGGAGTCTCTGGTTCTCGACCTGGCGCTTTTCGGACGAGGCAACCTCGATCGGACGCCTCACGACCGCCGGGACGATCACCGAGTTCCCGATGTTTGCCGGGTCGCCGACGTTCGACGCGACCTGGGATCCGTGCCCGGACGTCTACGTCGTCGCGGGCGCGCTCGACGGCGGCGCCTGGTTCGCCAGGCCCTGCGCCGGAAAACTCGGCCGCGTGACGGCGTCCGGAACGATCGCGGAGTTCGCGCTCTCGGGCTCCAGCAATCCCAGGCGCATCGCCGTCGGCCCCGACGGGAATCTCTGGTTCACGGAAGACACGGAGAGAGTCGGGCGGATCACGCCCGGCGGCGACATCACGGAGTTTCCGCTTCCCGGCGGCGCGCATGGCATCGTCGGCGCCGCCGACGGGAACCTCTGGGCGGCCGGTCCCGGAAGGTTGAGCCGCATCACGACGGGCGGAGCGATCACCCAGTATCCCGTTCCGATCGACACCGAGACCCCCGGAATCGCCGCCGGCCTCGACGGCACCCTCTGGATCGCGGACAAGGACTCCGGCCGGATCGTCCGCTTCGCGCCCGAGCCCGACACGGCCGCGTGCGCCGCGGACGCGGAGACCCTCTGTCTGGATGGCGGCCGCTTTCGCGTCACGACCGAGTGGACCAGCGACGCCTCCTCCGGCCGCGGACGCGCCGTCAACCTCTCCCCCGATTCCGGCTACTTCTGGTTCTTCGACCCCGCCAACCTCGAGGTCGTCGTCAAGGTCTTGAACGGCTGCGCCGCCAACGGGCACCACTGGGCCTTCGCCGCCGGGCTGACGAACGTCGAGGTCCGGACGACCGTGAGGGACACGTTCTCCGGGACGTCGCGAACCTACACGAATCCCCGGGGCGCTCCCTTCGCGCCGATCCAGGACACGAAGACCTTCGCGGCCTGCCGGTGACGGCCGCGCACTCGGAAAGGAAACGGCCATGGCCAACCATGCTTCCTGCTTCTTCCGGCTCGGCGTTCCCTCCCTGCTGACGGCGCTCCTCTCGGCGGCCCCGACGCTCGCGCAGGATCTCCGCCATTTCGCCGCGAACAGCCCCACCGGCATCGCCGTGGACGCCGACGGTGCGGCGTGGGTCGCGGACCAGGGCCTGTCGGCGATTCGCCGGATCGCTCCGGACGGTTCGATTCGAGATTTTCCGGTGGGCGGCGCGCCGCTGTCTCTGGCGGCCGGAGCCGACGGGAATCTCTGGTACACGCTGAAGTCTCCCGGACGGATCGGCCGGCTCACGCGCCTCGGCGGCGTTTTCGAGCTCGCACTCCCGACGCCCTCCGCGGAGTCCTACAGCCTCACGGCCGGGCCCGACGGCAACATCTGGTTCACCGAGTCGAATCTCCAGCGCGTCGGCCGGATCACGCCCGCCGGCCGGGTCGACGAGTTTGCCGCTCCGTCAGGGACGTGGACCGGTCGGATCGTGACGGGATCGGACGGCCACCTCTGGTTCGCGCAGCCGAACGAGTTCCGGATCTGCCGGATGACCGTTTCCGGCGACATCACGCCGTTCGCCCTCCCCGCCGGCGTCGGGCGGCCGATCGACCTCGCCGCGGGTCAGGACGGCAACGTCTGGTTCATCGCCGAAAGCGCCGACAATGGCCGCAATCACGCCGCATGGATTTCACCGGGCGGCGAAGTTCAGAGCCTGCCCGGATCCGGCTGGGCACAGCGCCTCATCCCGGATCCCGACGGGGGGCTGTGGATGGCGGGGTACTCCACGCTGCAGCGCGTCGCGCCGGAACGCGGGCTCGTGGACCTGGACGGAAGCGCGTTCTACGGCGACGTGTCGGGCCTCGCGGTGGGTCCGGACGGCGCGCTCTGGGCTGCCGTCGGACCCGACGGCTGGGGTGCCCCCGGCACGATTCTCAGGATCGCCGTCGACACGTTGCCCTGTGTCGAAAGCGCGACGACGCTCTGCTTGAACGGCGGCCGCTTCCGGGTGGTGGCCTCGTGGAGCGGTGCCGCGTCGAGCGGGCAGGGACACGGCGTCCGCCTGTCCGAGAGCGCCGGTTACTTCTGGTTCTTCGATTCGGCCAACCTCGAGATCGTCGTGAAAGTCCTCGGCGGCTGCGCCAACGGACACTACTGGGCCTTCGCGGCGGGCCTGACCAACGTGGCGGCCACGGTCACCGTCACCGACACCGTCACCGGGTCCCGGCGGACCTACGCGAACCAGGCTGGCCAGCCCTTCCCGCCGATCCAGGACACCGCGGCCTTCGCCCCGTGCGAGGAGACGGCGGAAGGAGTCTCACGATGAAGATCCCGCGAAGCCTCGGACTCGGCTTGCTGGGAGCCGCCCTGATCCCGCTCGGCTGCCAGGATTCCAACTCCGTCGCCGGACCGGAGGGCGGGGGAAGGCGAACCTACTCGATCTCCGGGACCGTCGCCTCGGGCGAGAACCCCATCGGCGGCGCCCGGGTGGAGCTCGTCAGCCAGGGCGTCGCGGCTTCGACCAACTTTTACGGCGAGTACAACCTCGTGGGCGTCCCGGAGGGCACGGTGCTCCTCACCGTCAGCGCGTCGGGATACGAAAAAGCCACCCGGCGCGTCACCGTCGGGCCCAACGCCTACGACGTCGACTTCGACCTCGCCGCCGTCGAGACGGGACCCCGGGGGAGCTCTCCGCCTCCGCGCGCGCCCGACTAGCCGAGCACTTCGGCCAGGACGCGCTGGCTCTTCAACTCGTGGCCGAGGAAGTGCCGCCGGGCCAGCTGCGCGACGCGGGCGATCTCGCGCAGACCGCCCGGCACCGCGGCCGGGTCGAGCGGGGCCGCGAGGAAGCTCGACAGGGTCCGCCGCGCGTCCTCCGTCAGGCGTAGCGTCTCGCCCTGGAGGCACTCGGCGCCGACGAAACCGGGCCGGCGCTCGTCGAAGAGGAGCGGCTCCGTGGCCTCGAGCGGACGCCCGCAGCCGGCGCACTCGCGGATCGCCGGAAAGAGCCCCGAGAGCTTGAGCACCCAGACGTCGAAGTACGCGGCCACGACGGGCGCGGGCGCCCCGGAAAACAACGCGTCCATGACGTGCCGCGCGAGACGGTAGAACGGCTCCGCCGGATCCGACTCGGAAACGAACGTCTCCAGGCTTTCGGCGAGCGTCGACAGCAGCAGCGCCTTGTCGAGGTCCTTCGACAGCGCAAACGACGGGCGGATCGGATCCGCGGCGTTGATCGACACGAGCTCGCGCCCCTCCTTCTCGTAATAGACGACACGAACCTCCGTCATCGGCTCGAGCGCGCCCGCAAACGCGCTCTTGGGCCGGCGAGCCCCGCGCGCGACCCCGCGCTTCTTGCCGGCATCGCGCGTCAGGAACGACACGATGCGGTCGGTTTCGCGCAGCGCATGGGTGCCGAGCACGAAGGAGTCGGAGGAATGCAGCCTCACGACGCGATTATGATGAGGCCGGGCAAAACCCTGATCCTAATAAAATTAGGAAATTTTAGCAAAATACCTAATATTTTATGGATACACATCCGACGCGCCAGCTGGACAAAGGCGTCTGGGCGCTCGGCTGGGTGTCGTTCCTGTCCGACGTCGCGTCGGACATGATCTACCCGCTCCTGCCCGACTTCCTGACGCGCACGCTCCACGCGGGTCCCGCCGCGCTCGGCCTGATCGAAGGCGTCGCCGAGGCCACCGCCTCGATCATGAAGGCGGTCTCCGGCTGGTGGTCCGATCGCTTCCGCCGGCGAAAGCCTCTCGTCGTCGCCGGCTACGCGATCGCCGCCGCGGCCCGGCCTCTCGTGGGAGTGGCCGCAAGCTGGGTACAGGTCCTCGCGATCCGGTTCGCCGACCGCGTCGGCAAGGGCATCCGCACGTCGCCCCGCGACGCCCTTCTCGCCGATCTCGTCCCGTCCGGGGAGCGCGGCCGCGCCTACGGGCTGCAGCGCGCGATGGACAACGCCGGCGCGGTGGCGGGGCCGCTGCTCGCCGCGGCGCTGCTGAAGTGGGTCTTTTCGGACGAGCGCTCGGTGTTCCTCCTCGCCGCCGTGCCGGGCGCGATCGCCATCGCGGTGCTCGTCCTCCGCGTCCGCGAAACACCCCGGCGCGCCGAGGAGACGCCGCGGACGGGCGCGCCGCCGTCGGCGGAGGGACCGTTGCCCGCGCGCCTCTGGATGCTGCTCGGCATCTTCGTGTTGTTCGCGCTGGCGAGCTCGACGGACGCCTTCCTTCTGTTGAAGGCCCGCGACAGCGGCGTCCCGCTCTGGCAGCTCCCCCTTCTCTGGGCCGCCTTCAACGGCGTCAAGGCGGCTGCCGGCGTCCCGGGAGGCGCCCTCGCCGACCGGCTCGGCCACGTGCGGACGATCCTCGCGGGTTGGGCCGTCTACGCCGTCTCCTACATCGCGTTCGCGTTTGCGGGGACCGCCCGCGAAGTCTGGGGCGTCTTCGCGTTCTACGCGCTCTTCTATGCCCTGACCGAGGGCGCCGAACGCGCGCTGGTCGCCGACCTCGTGCGCGCGGACAGCCGCGGCCGCGCGTTCGGCGCTTTTCACGCGAGCACCGGGCTGGCGTCGCTGCCGGCGTCCGTGCTGTTCGGCGTCCTGTGGAAGGCGTTCGGACCGCACGTCGCCTTCCTGGTCGGTGCCGGGATCGCGGTCGTTTCCGCGGCGGCCCTGGCGGCCTGGCGCGTCGCCGGCGGCGAGATCCGCAGGGCGGCCTGAGGCCGGACGCGGCCGCGCGCCGCCTGATAGCATGAGGCCCGTGGGACCGGTCTGGCGCCTCATGAAGGGGCAGAAGGGCACCTGCGACCGCTGCGGTCGGGAGATGTCGGACTATCCCGCCGTCGGTCGGGTCGTGGACTACGAGTTCGCCCCCGAAGAGAAGTACTGCTGGGACTGCTACCGCTACCTGACGCCTTTCCTGGACGACGTCGCCCCCGTGTCGCAGGATCCGTTCCAGCCGGTCACCAAGCCCGCCATCCCGTGACGGATCGGGTCCCTCGGCAGCCGGCCGACGCGGCGTCCCCTCGCCGCGATCCGCTGTCCGCTTTCCGCGGCTCGGACCTCGCCCCGATCGCCGAGAAGGTCCTCTCCGGAGTTCGCCTCTCCTTCGAGGACGGCGTGGCCCTCTTCGAGACCCGCGATTTCCTCGGCCTCGGCCGGCTCGCCAACCACGTCCGCGAGGCGCGGCACGGCAACCTGGCGTTCTACAACGTCAACCGTTATCTGAATCCGACGAACCTCTGCTGGGTGGACTGCGCGCTCTGCGCGTGGGCCAAGAAAGTCAACGAGCCGGGCGGCTACGAGCTCGCCGTGGACGAATGCGTCGCCGAGGCGGGCAAGGGGTACAGCGAGGCGGTCACCGAGTTCCACGTCGTCGGCGGGCTGCACCCGACGTGGCCGTTCGACTATTACACGGGCCTGATGCGCGCGCTCAAGGAGAAGTTCCCCGGCGTGCACCTGAAGGCGTGGACGATGGTCGAGCTCGACTGGATCGCCCAGATCGGGCGGATGCCGGTCGGCGAAGCGATTCGGCGCCTCAAGGACGCCGGGATGGACTCCTGCCCCGGCGGCGGCGCCGAGATCTTCGCCCGCCGCGTGCGCGACGTCATCTGCAAGAACAAGATCTCGGGCGAGCGCTGGCTCGAGGTCGCGCGCGAGTGCCACCGGCAGGGCGTCAAGACGAACGCGACGATCCTCTACGGCCACGTCGAGACCCCCGAGGAGCGCGTCGACCATCTGCTCCGCCTGCGCGCCCTGCAGGACGAGACCGGCGGGATCCCGGGCGTGATCGCGCTCGCGTTTCACCCGGAGAACACGCCGCTCGCGCACCTGCCGACGCCGACGGGCCAGCTCGACCTGCGCGTCATCGCGGTCTCGCGCCTCCTCCTCGACAACGTGCCTCACATCAAGGCCTACTGGATCCAGATCGGCACGAAGCTCGCCCAGGTGGCGCTCTTCTTCGGCGCCGACGACCTCGTCGGCACGGTCGTGGACGAGACGATCACGCACGCCGCGGGCGCGACCACGGCCTCGGGGATGACCCGCACGGATTTCGAGCGCCTCATCCGCGAAAGCGGCCGCGAGCCCTACGAGCGGGATTCGGAGTACCGGCGGGTGGTTCGCTCGGGCGGGCGACTGGAGCCGGTCTCGGCCTAGCCGTCAAGGGTTCGTGTCGACGGCGCTGTCCGTGGACACCGAGAACTTCCTGTAGTCCCCGTACTGGAAGAGCGCGTCGACCCGCGCGGAGAAGAACAAGAGCACCTTCGCCGACCCCGTGAAGCGCGCCTCGACCGGGAGCCAGATCTCGTCGTTGACCTTGCGCCGGGAGAAATACGTTTCGGACCCCTTCTGGAGCCTCGCCAGGCGTGCCGGTCCGACGCCGAGCGTGTCGAGCAGGTGCGCCTCGATGCGGACGAGCTGGCGATCCTGCTCGTCGATCCAGGCACGGCCGGCGAGCTTCTGGATGACCCTCCCGCCCGCCGTGACCGGCTTGTAGCCCGGCTTCGGGGTGAAGGAGAGCACGATCGTCGAACGCCCGTTCACCTCCTCGCGGCCTTCGACGACGATGTCGTCCATCCGAAAGACCTCGTCGACGACCTCCTGCTCCTGGCGCTGCTCTTCGGCTTCCTTCGCGCGCCGGCGGCCGCGCGCCGCGTCGTCCTCCCCGGCGAGCTTCCTCTCGGCGGCCTCCGTCCGCTGCTCCTGCTTGCGGTCCTCCTCGGCGAGCTCCCGGGCCGAGATCGGCACGTCGTCGCGGGCGACGAGACGCCGGTACATCTTTCCCGGCTCCGCCGACGGATAGACCTCGTACGTTTCGCGCCGGGCCTTCTTGACCGCGCCCTTGCCGTCGTAGCGCAGCTCGGTTCTCTTTTCGGTGAACGTGTACTGCTCGAGCAGCGCGTCGTCGCTGCGCAGATTCCGGCGCACGTCTTCGAGGAAGGCACGGGGCTCGGGAAGGGGCCGATCGTCGCGGTCGGCGGCGCGGAGCGCGGCGGCGGAGCCCACCAGGAAAGCCGAGAGTGTCGCGCGCACCAGAATCCCGCGCATCAGGCGCGTCAACCGCGCCGGCCGTCTCCAGATTCCCTGATCGAGGCGCATCATGCCCCCGGAACCGTCCTGCATATAATCGCCAGCGGCAGGCCGATCGGCCTGCCGGGAGGCAACGGGATGGAGGCACCGCGGGGTTTCGCCCGGTCGTCGATCGGCCGCAAGGTGATCATGGCCGCGACGGGCGTGATTCTCGTGGGGTTCGTCGTCGTCCACATGCTCGGCAACCTCCAGGTCTACATGGGCCCGGAGGCGATGAACCGGTACGCCGTCTTCCTGCGCGAGTTTCTCCACGGCGGGGGGCTCTGGATCGCGCGGGCGGTCCTGCTGGCGGCCGTGGTCCTGCACATCTGGTCCGCGACGTCGCTGACCCTGACGAGCCGGCGCGCCCGCCCCGTCGGTTACCGGGAGCAGCAGTGGAAGGAATCGACCTACGCGTCGCGCACGATGCGGTGGGGCGGCGTGATCCTGCTCCTCTTCGTGATCTACCACATCCTGCATCTGACGACGGGCACGGTGCACCAGAGCTTCATCGAGGGCGACGTCTACCACAACTTCGTCGCCGGCTTCCGCGTCGTCCCGGTGTCGCTCTTCTACATCTTCGCGATGCTCGCGCTGGGGCTCCACCTTCGCCACGGCGTCTGGAGCATGTTCCAGACGCTCGGCGTCTCGCACCCGCGCTACATCCACGCCGCTCGCGTGCTCGCCTGGATCGTCGCGATCGTCGTGGTCGTCGGCAACATCTCGTTCCCCCTGGCGGTGCTCGCCGGGCTGGTGAAGTAGTCGGGTCGCCAAACAGGCCGAGGAGTCGAAAGCGCCGTGGAGCTGAAGTCCAACATCCCGTCCGGTCCGATCGAGAAGAAGTGGGACAGGCACCGCTTCGACATGAAGCTCGTCAACCCGGCCAACAAGCGCAAGTACACCGTTCTCATGGTCGGGTCGGGCCTGGCCGGCGCCGGCGGCGCGGCCTCGATGGCCGAGCTCGGCTACAACGTCAAGTGCTTCTGTTACCAGGATTCGCCGCGGCGGGCCCACTCGATCGCGGCGCAGGGCGGCATCAACGCGGCGAAGAACTACCGCAACGACGGCGACAGCGTCTTCCGGCTCTTCTACGACACCGTCAAGGGCGGCGACTTCCGCGCGCGCGAGGCCAACGTCTACCGCCTCGCCCAGGTCTCGGTGAACATCATCGACCAGTGCGTCGCGCAGGGCGTGCCGTTCGCCCGGGAGTACGGCGGCCTGCTCGACAACCGCTCCTTCGGCGGCGCTCAGGTCTCGCGCACCTTCTACGCACGGGGGCAAACGGGCCAGCAGCTCCTGCTCGGCGCCTACCAGGCGCTCGAGCGCCAGATCGGCCTCGGCTCGGTGTCGATGTTCCCGCGCCACGAGATGCAGGAGCTCATCGTCGTCGACGGCCGGGCCCGGGGCATCGTCGTGCGGGACATGGTCACCGGCGAGGTCGAGACGCATCTCGGGGACGCGGTGTGCCTCGCCACCGGCGGCTACGGCAACGTCTTCTACCTCGCCACCTACGCCAAGGGCTGCAACGGCACCGCCATCTGGCGGGCGTACAAGAAAGGCGCCGCCTTCGCCAACCCGTGCTTCACGCAGATCCACCCGACCTGCATCCCGGTCACGGGCGACTACCAGTCGAAGCTGACGCTCATGAGCGAGTCCCTCCGCAACGACGGGCGGATCTGGGTGCCGAAGGCCAGGGGCGACCAGCGCGGACCCGACCAGATCCCGGAGGAGGAGCGCGACTACTACCTCGAGCGCCTGTACCCGAGCTTCGGCAACCTCGCGCCGCGGGACATCGCCTCGCGCGCGGCCAAGCGGGTCTGCGACGAAGGCCGCGGGGTCGGCCCGACCGGATTCGGGGTCTACCTCGACTTCAAGGACGCGATCGCGCGGCTCGGCCAGAAGAAGATCGAGGAGAAGTACGGCAACCTCTTCGAGATGTACGAGCGCATCACCGACGAGGACCCCTACCAGGTGCCGATGCGCATCTACCCCGCCACCCATTACACGATGGGCGGCCTGTGGGTGGACTACAACCTGATGAGCACGATTCCCGGCCTCTTCGTGCTCGGCGAGGCCAACTTCTCCGACCACGGGGCCAATCGCCTCGGCGCCTCGGCCCTGATGCAGGGCCTGGCCGACGGCTACTTCATCATCCCCTACACGATCGGCAACTACCTCGCCCGCGAGAAGTTCACGCCGGTCCCCGCCGACCACGCCGACGTCCGCGCGGCGGAGAAGGCGGTCGCCGAGCGCACGGCGCGCCTGCTCGGCGTCCAGGGCAAGCGCACGGTGACGTCCTTCCACCGCGAACTCGGCAAGATCATGTGGGAGCACTGCGGCATGGCCCGCGACCGGAAGGGGCTCGAGCACGGTCTCGGCAAGATCCCGGGGCTGCGCGAGGAGTTCTGGAAGAACGTGACGGTGCCGGGCTCGGGCGCCGAGCTCAACCAGTCGCTCGAGAACGCCGGCCGTGTCGCGGATTTCCTCGAGCTCGGCGAGCTGATGTGCCTCGACGCGCTCGAGCGCGACGAGTCCTGCGGCTGCCACTTCCGTCTCGAGCATCAGATGGCCGACGGCGAGGCCAGGCGCGACGACGAGAAGTTCTGCCACGTCGCCGCCTGGGAGTACACGGGCGAGGGGCGCAAGCCCAATCGAAACGTCGAGCCGTTGACCTACGAGAACGTCGAGCTCGCCGTCCGGAGTTACAAATGAGGCTGACGCTCAGGGTCTGGCGCCAGAAGGACGGAAAGTCGAAGGGCGACTTCGTGACCTACACGGCCGACGCCGTCAGCGAGGAAATGTCGTTCCTCGAGATGCTCGACGTCGTCAACGAAGGCCTCGTCCAGAAGGGCGAAGACCCGATCGCCTTCGACCACGACTGCCGCGAAGGCATCTGCGGCACCTGCGGCGTCGTCGTCAACGGCCGGCCGCACGGCCCGCGCGAGCGCACGACCGCCTGCCAGCTGCACCTGCGGACGTTCCGGGACGGCGACACGCTGACGATCGAGCCCTGGCGCGCGGAGGCTTTCCCCGTCGTCAAGGACCTCGTCGTCGACCGCAGCGCGTTCGACCGGATCATCGCGGCGGGCGGCTTCGTCTCGGCCTCGACCGGCGGCGCTCCCGACGGCAACGCGATCCCGGTTCGCAAGGAGAACGCCGACCTCGCCATGGACGCCGCCGCCTGCATCGGCTGCGGCGCGTGCGTCGCGGCCTGCCCCAACGCCTCCGCGATGCTCTTCGTGTCGGCCAAGGTCTCGCATCTGGCCCTCCTGCCTCAGGGCCAGCCCGAGCGGTCGGACCGCGTCCGCAACATGGTCGCGCAGATGGACGCCGAGGGCTTCGGCACCTGCACCAACCACGGCGAGTGCGAAGCCGCCTGCCCCAAGGCCATCCGCATGGAGTTCATCGCTCGGATGAACGCCGACTTCGTCCGGGCGAGCCTGACGGCCGGCCGCCGGGCGGCGGGCTCGGAGGGCGGGAGCGGCTAGGCTCGGACGACCGTTTCCCCCGGCTCCCGTTTCTGACATGATGCCCGCCATTCGTGAGGAGGCGCGCATGTTCTCCAAGCTCTCCGCGGAATTCATCGGGACCTTCTGGCTCGTCCTCGGCGGCTGCGGCAGCGCGGTGATCGCCGGCGCGTTTCCGGAGTACGGCATCGGGTTCCTCGGCGTCTCCTTCGCCTTCGGGCTGACCGTGCTGACGGGCGCCTACGCGCTCGGGCCGATCTCCGGCGGCCACTTCAACCCGGCCGTCACGGTCGGGCTGTGGGCGGGCGGACGGTTCCAGGGGCGCGACGTGCCCGGCTACGTGATCGCGCAGGTGCTCGGCGCGGTCGCGGGAGCCGGGGTCCTCTACGTGATCGCGAGCGGCAAGCCCGGCTGGGAGGTCGGCCGGTTCGCGGCGAACGGATTCGGCGAGCATTCTCCCGGCGGCTACTCGCTCGGCGCTTCGCTCGTCTGCGAGATCGTCATGACGTTCATGTTCCTCGTCGTGATCCTCGGCGCGACGCACCGGCGCGCGCCGGTCGGCTTCGCGGGGCTCGCGATCGGCCTGGCGCTCACGCTGATCCACCTGATCAGCATCCCGGTGACGGCGACGTCGGTCAACCCGGCGCGCAGCACCGGCCCGGCGCTGTTCGTCGGCGGCTGGGCGACCTCGCAGCTCTGGCTCTTCTGGGTCGCCCCGATCGTGGGAGCGGTTCTCGCCGGTACGATCCACCGCGCGCTCTTCGAGGCGGGCCCGGAGCCCGACGTCGCGGGAAGATGATGAGCCGGCCTTTCCGGGCGGCGCTCCCGGCGGCGGCGATGCTCGCTCTCGCGCTTCTCACCCCGTTGCCCCTGACTTCCCAGCAGGGCGAGGTGCGCTTCGACATCGTCCGCGGCAACTGGACCATCACCTCGAAGAACGTCGAGAACGACGAGTGGGTCACCAAGACCGTCGAGATCCACCAGGACGGCACGCGGATCTGGGGCAGGTTCCAGGGCCCCAACCAGGAAGGCGGCATCGAGGGCACGATCGAAAACCACCACATCGTCTTTGCGACGAAGACGAAGAACGTCCTGACGTTCCGCGGTCAGGTCAACGGCGACACGATGTCCGGCAACTACGGGATCCACGGGCGGCACGCGCCCTTCAAGGCCGTCCGCACGAGCGTGGAGCCGAGCCCGTAGAACCAACTCCGACGCCGATGCGGCGACCACGCCGGGCGTCGTTGCCCGGCCCGCGGTGCGGCGCCGGCCGCGATACCATGGCCTCTGCATGACCGACGCGAAAAAGACCCGCACCGAATCGGACACGATGGGCAAGGTCGAGGTGCCCGCCGACCGCTACTGGGGCGCCCAGACCCAGCGCTCGCTGCACCACTTCAAGATCGGCCCCGAGCGCTTCCCGCGCGCGATGATCCGGGCGCTCGGGATCCTCAAGAAGTCCGCCGCCGTCGTCAACCGCGACCGGGGCGCGCTCGACCCGAAGAAGGCCGACGCCATCATCCGTGCGGCCGACGAAGTCCTCGACGGCAGACTCGACGACCACTTCCCCCTGTCCGTCTGGCAGACCGGAAGCGGCACGCAGACCAACATGAACGCCAACGAGGTCATCGCCAATCGCGCGATCGAGCTCCTCGGCGGCGAGATGGGCTCGAAGAAGCCGGTCCACCCGAACGACGACGTCAACATGAGCCAGTCCTCGAACGACACGTTTCCGACGGCGATGTCGATCGCGGCGGTCGAGCAGACGCGGTTCCGGCTGATCCCGGCGGTCCGTCGGCTGCGCGACACGCTGGACGGAAAGGCGAAGGAGTTCGCGGACGTCGTCAAGATCGGCCGCACGCACCTCCAGGACGCCGTGCCCATGACGCTCGGCCAGGAGATCTCGGGCTGGGTCTCGCAGCTCGACCACGCGATCGCGCACGTCGAGAGCGCGCTCCCCCACCTCCAGGAGCTCGCGCTCGGCGGCACCGCCGTCGGCACGGGGTTGAACGCGCCGGCCGACTTCGGCCCGAAGGTGGCGGCCGAGATCGGGAAGCTGACGGGGATCCCGTTCGTCTCGGCGCCGAACAAGTTCGAAGCGCTGGCGGCGCACGACGCGCTCGTCAACGCCCATGGCGCGGTCCGCACGCTCGCCGCCGCCCTGATGAAGATCGCCAACGACGTGCGCTGGCTCGCGTCGGGACCGCGCTCCGGCCTCGGCGAGATCCGGATCCCGGAAAACGAGCCGGGCTCCTCGATCATGCCGGGCAAGGTCAATCCGACGCAGTCCGAGGCGATGACGATGGTCTGCGCCCAGGTCTTCGGCAACGACGTCGCCGTCACCGTCGGCGGCGCGTCCGGCAACTTCGAGCTGAACGTCTTCAAGCCGCTGATCATCGCCAACTACCTCCGCTCCGTGCACCTCCTCGCCGACGCCTGCGAGTCGTTCGACGAGCACTGCGCCCGCGGGATCGAACCGGACCGCGAGCGCATCCGGGAGCACCTGCATCGTTCGCTGATGCTCGTCACGGGGCTGGCGCCCCGCCTCGGCTACGACGTCGCGGCGGCCATCGCCAAGAAGGCGCACAAGGACGGCACGACGCTGAAGGAAGCGGCGGTGGCGCTCGGCCACCTGACGGCCGACGAGTTCGACCGCGAGGTCCAACCGGAGAAGATGGTCGGTCCCGGCGCCTGACGGGAGCGGAGACGACGCGATGACCGAACCGGCGATCTTTCAGCTGCCGACGCTGCACTCGCTGATCCTCTGCGCCTCGCGGCTCGGGCTCGCGGCGGTGCTCGGCGGGCTCCTCGGCCTCCAGCGGGAGTGGGTGCACAGCACCGCGGGACTGCGGACGCACGTCCTGGTCGCCCTCGGTTCGGCCTTCTTCGTCCTCGCCGCCGTCGTGGCCGGCGAGACGTCGGCGGACATCAGCCGCGTGGTCCAGGGGATCGTCGCGGGCATCGGGTTTCTCGGGGCGGGCACGATCCTGAAAGTCGGCGACCGTCTCGAGGTCCACGGCCTCACGACCGCGGCGAGCATCTGGCTGACCGCGGCGATCGGGGCCGGGGCGGGACTGGGCCACCTCTGGCTTCCGATCCTCGGGGCCGGCTTCGGGCTGATCACGCTCGGTCCGATCGGGAGCTGGGAGAAGCGCCGGAAGAAGCCCCCCGAGGCCTGAGCCCTCAGTCCACCGGGCTCCACACGAGAACGACGTCGTCCGGGCCGGCGCCCGGCCGTGCCCCCGCGGCTTCATAGAGCCGCATTGCGGCGGTGTTCGACCGGCTGG